>Ga0206123_10002339_pt1 | contig 16617 bp, 35 predicted proteins | sample Helgoland_Spring_2_FD_160086 | JGI IMG/M metagenome (GOLD analysis project Ga0206123, IMG submission 160086) | Pelagic subsurface seawater microbial communities from Kabeltonne, Helgoland, North Sea - Helgoland_Spring_Bloom_20160316_1 | ecosystem: Environmental > Aquatic > Marine > Epipelagic ...
TGACTAACTGTACTCTAGCACTATTATCTACATGGGTTACTGCTTTGTAATCATGTTTTGCTTGTGCTACGTACTGCATATACTCGTTCATTGGCCCTTCAAAGTATTCATTTGCATACTCTGATAAAATAGCTGGAGCGAATGGTCTAAAATTCTGCCTTCTCTTAATTCGATTAACTGTGCGCTTAATATCAAAACGCACATCACCAAGAAGACTACGATTCCCCAATGCTCTGGGCCCAAATTCGGCTTTTCCATTTGCTACTCCACATACTTTCTTTTTTAATATCCAATCTACTACTTCTCTAGGGTTTACTTGATGTTGTATGTCTGTCCCAAGAAAAGGACTATACTTTACTTTCTTACCAGTATACGCTAGTGCTGCACCTAAACTACTGCCTGCATCGCCAGGGTTTGGGTAAATCCAAACATTCTTAAAATAGTTGTGTAATATTTTACTATTTGCTACGCAGTTGAGTGCAACTCCACCTGCATAACATAAATTCTTGCCCCAGTTAGCGGCTAAGCCTACTAACTTTTCGATTTCTAACTCAGCATGAGCTTGGGCACTTGCGGCTATATCCTCTGGTCTATGACCTTTAAAATCTTCTAGGGTGAACCCCTTATGCCAATTTGCCCAGTCATTGAAGCAATACTGCATATCTACACATACTTCTCCATATGCCGCCATTCCCATAGTTATATACTCATCTTCGTTTGGCTTCAAACCAATACGCTTAGTAATAGCACTATAGAACAGGCCAATGCTTTTTGGATAAATTTTCTCAAAAACTTTTTTCAATTTTCGATTCTCAACTATCCATATACTGCTAGTTGTCCATTCTCCGATCGCATCAATCACGAGACATACCGCGTCCTCGGTAAAGGGTGAAGTATAGTACGCTCCTGCTGCGTGGCTTTCGTGATGATATGTATGATAATCACATTGCTCAAAGATTTTTGTCGAAACAGGGACTTGCGAATTAGCTATACGTCTCTCGTTCTTTAGCGGTACGTTTTCATAGAAAACAGATACATCTGCGTCTGCATTTCTTAAATGAAGTGGGTTGATTCTGTCGTTCTTTTTTCTACTAAAACGCTCGGCGTGTTTAGCCCAAAGAATCTTGTCTCCTTCAACTAATGCGACTGAGGCGTCGTGAAACCCCTCTGAAATACCTTTAACTACCAATGGTGTATAACTCCTGACATAATAACGAAGCAAGTAAAAAAATTAACGAGCACGATGAGGCTCCTAAATATTGCAACAATATCAGCATCTCTATCAGTTTCGCCACTCTTATCTCCTAGGCTTCTTGCCCACAAATACCATACTTTACGAGCCTTCATAAGGCGGTAAGTCGTCGTATCTATAGAACTTCTTTGTTTCACTATGATAATGCCAACCATTGTACTTATGTTCGCTGCTAGGCTTATCTGATTCTATATATTTATTTTCTTCTTCTACCATTTCTTAGGGAAATCCTCCAATATCTTACTCGTTGGTTTGAAGCACTCTGTGTGTCCTCCAAACTTGTGAGAGGGTTCTAGTTTATCACTTAAGAACTTAGCATGAAGCATTTGTTCCATGTTAAAGACTTCTTCTAATGTAGAAGTCCATGTTCTCTGAATTCTTAAGTCATAACCTTGAAAGCCTCTTGCTCTCTTGATTACATGACGCCAGTCTTTACCAGCGGCAATGCCTACTTTAATTATCTCTCTTTCGTGAGTTTTCTTATTTACTAATACAACGCCGTACAAGACACCCTCTTTCTGTGCTTCGAGAGGGTGATTTTTGAAATAAGTCTCATTATACTTTCCTACAGAAGCCATAAGTAAATTAAGCTCCTGCAAGAACACGAACAACTCCTGACGCCAGTATTACTACTGCTGCTGCGTTCAGAATTATTAACGCTCTATCCTTCCATATAACACCTACTGCTAACCAGCCTGCACAACCTATAGTTGAGAGAACTAAGTCTACAAAGGGGTACGCCTGTCCACCACGAAGTATCATAGCAGTCAGTAAAACTATAGATGATGCCCATTTTATCCACCAAGATATATCAAAGTTTAGCCACGCTTTGTCTATGCGTTTCTGTAGTTGCTTAAGCTTCTTAGTGCGTATTTCTTCTAGATTCATCTAGTAACTCCCACTCATCTAATAATTGTTCAAAGTATTCTGCATCATTCATTTCTTCCATCATTTCGCGGAAGAACTCAAGGTCTGGAATTGTTTGTCCAATAGGTATTTTAGTTATATAAACTCTGTATGCTTTCTCTAATTGTGATTCTAAATACAATAACATTACACTCTCCTCACAACTTTAGGGATAATTTCTCCACTTCTGATAATCTCTACATCACAACCAATCTCTAACATCATTTCATCTATGAAAGCAATATTGTGTAGTGTAGCACGAGAGATGGTTGCACCATTGATTTCTACAGGTTGTAGAATACCCGTTGGGGCTATAACTCCAGACTTACCAGTATTCCACTCTACATCTAATAGTTTTGTAACTACTCCAGCCGCTCTAGTTTTGTAAGCATATGCTCCTCTAGGGTGGTGTGAAGTATATCCAAGCTTCTCAAAAGCACTATATCTATCTACTCGGAATACAATTCCATCGTTTGGGAACTCGTCCCAGTTACCCATAGATATGACATTAAACCAATTATCCATAAACTTCATATCTTCTAGCCATCTTTCTCCAAGATTCGGCTGTAGTCCATATGCAACAAAAGTCAAGTCTCGTTTCTTGAACTCGGCAACATCTTTTAAGTTTAGCGCACCTGATGCATAATTCCTAGAGTTAGGTATACTCTTAGGGGCTACGACTTCTCCTGTGATTTGTCGAACTCCACTAAAAGAATATTTATCTAGTACTGTTGGAACTATGTGTTTTATCTTATCGGTTATATCTAGTCCTGCTTTTCCATCTCCTCTAGTTAAGGCTTGATGATATATACCATCTACATAGGTTACGGACACAGCTGCGCCATCAAGCTTAGTAGTCGTAACTACTGCTTCGTTTCCATAGTCGGGGGCTTTATCTTCTTGTGCAAAGACTTTTTGTAGTGAGAACATAGGGAAGGGGTGTTTAAAACGACTGTCTGTAACTGAGCCCACTTCATCTGTATTAACATTGTCTACGAGGCGATCATACACTTCATCAGGTATGATAGGTCGTCCATTGAAATATGCATCGCGACATTTACTTAAATATGTTCTTATATCTTTATTCATTTGTATATTATACTAAGATTTTAAGGATTTGTCAAGAACTATTTTTCTGGTGTCCCGAGCAGGAGTCGAACCTGCAACCTACGGCTTAGAAGGCCGTTGCTCTATCCGTTTGAGCTACCAGGACATCAGAGAAATAGTTCTATCTGCTTATCCTGTTTTCGTAGTCGGCTGAGGTTTCGTCCCACCAAGAAGGTTTGTCTCGGTACTTCCAGTCGGCAAAGACTGCTTTGTCTTTGTGGTAGAACTCTCGGTAGGCGGTGACGGTATCGTCGTGTTTGCAATCATCAGGCATGGCTTGTGCAAATGGGGTAAGCCCGATGTCGGGGATTGATATTTCTGGTAGCCCCAAGACCATCTCGACAGATTTATGCACCTTGCCGTATCGGTAGGTATACTCCTCTCCCAATGCCAATGCGTAGCAGTAGAGCCAGTCGTAGTTGGACTGGGAGCTCCTAGCCCAGATGGTACAAGGGTGATTATACATAGTAGGGAGATAGGGAAAATCCCTTGGCTCATTCTTTTTCTGAATTGAGACTTTTGCCCATTCTTCTGAGGTGAGCTTCCTGTTAGGTACGTATCCTGCATATTTGTGTGTCCAATGTACTGTGCATAGCATCTGTCCAGCTTCTAGTGGCATCTTGACGATGTGCTTGTCAACATGATACTCTGCGTTTTTGTCTAAATCTTCATCAAGTATAAAAATATTCATACGACTATTATACTAAGATTTTGAGGATTTGTCAAGAATTATTTTTGTGAAACCAAGAAATAAGTACGCGTCGTACTCCCTTCTTTACTTTTGTAACTTCGTGTTTTTGTTCAGGCAAGTAAGTGTATGTTTCTCCTACTTCCATGTCTATATGTTTACCCTCTACTATCATATCACCGCCTTCTAGGTCTCTTGACTTGTATAGAAGCGTAACTTCTGTTTTTAGGGAACTGTCAACATGAGGGGCAGCAAAAGAACCTTTTCTATACTCTATCATATAGCTACTTTCTAATTCAGTATGCTGTCTAGGGCTAAAGTAACAGTTCTGTACATTACCTAGCTTCTCTTTATACTCCAGTTCCCCTTGCGCCTTATAAATCTCCCACTCACGAGCCCAATCGGTCATGTTAAGTGTTTTTTGAGGTATGCTGCAAATTCTTTGTGACCTGAATAGTCACGGTGATGGAACCCAAGTTGTTTTCCGAATTGGTCTAATCGTTTGGGAACTGCATTGACTATGATACTTCTCCATGTATCAGTAAACATCTGATAATAGAGAGAATCTTCTGGCACATCTAACACATGGATATCTTCAACACTATCATCAAATATATCAAAATGTTGAATAAACTTATAACTTATATTCTTTTTAGCTAAGAAATCTTTTATTGCTGTCATGTGGATTGCCCACGTGATAGCGTAGTGAGAGTCAGTATGAATACCTGCTTTACCATCTAAGTCTTCGTTCTTAAAATCGTATGCTCCCATAAGGTCTAACTTATAAGTTCGTGTGGGTCTTGGTATTCCAATGTAAACATGGTCATAGGAATTTAACTCACCCCTATAATAATCTTTCTTTATTAGTAAGTGTAAGTAATCTGCACTCATAGCGGGCCATGTTACAACTCGTGCTTCAGAGTTTAACAAATAAGGGTATGCTGTCCGTAAGTTTCTATGAGCAAACTCATATACACTCATCTTAGAAGCACGACCCATTTTTACGTTCCACATCATTATAGCTTGGTGTAACCCAAGCTGTGCAATCAAATCTCTCTTTTCTCTGAAAGTATTTCGATTAAGAAGTTGGTCGTGGTCGCTTTCATACCCAGCCATATGGCTATCGCCATAAAAATGCTGTTGTCTGTCTATTCGTTGTTTATAAGTAGATTTCATCTAGTTTTTCTTTGAAATGTGTCTCTAGTATGTCTTTCACTTCACTTATGGAGAGAATCTCCACTAATCCATCAAATAATAACTTACTATTCTCAAAGTCAAGAGGCATAGTTACCCCTTCTCTGCTAGGCTTGAATTCTTCGTCAAAGTCTTGGAAATATTTTCTCAATGAGAGGTACTCTACATCTCTAAAGGTATTCACAGTAAGATAAATCTTTTCGTGTTTTTCTTTATTGTAGTGTATTAACTTCTCAAAGAGGGCGGGGGCTTCATGTAGTTCTATCATTCTTTAGTATCGCTGATAAAGGAACTATAGAAGTTACGTTTGCAGGCGTTAGTAGCCTGTATGAATCCGTATCCCAGCAAAACAATAACACCTGACCGGCGGTTGGCTTTGCTCTATTTCTCTTGGACTGTATATATTTATTGTCGAAGTCAAGGGTACAGACGTTATACTTTAGTCTACGACTGTTCTGACTCCTATAAGTTATTATCGCATCGCCATGTTTTTCGACTTGCTTAATAAATTCATCTTTCTTCATGAGTTCCTTTTAGGTTAAAATTGTATTCTACCAAGAACCCGATGGTTAAAACTGTGAGGTGATTCCTATACCCGTAAAAATACGCTAGAAGCCATATAGACTCCTAGCGTCCTGAAGGTAATTAACCGTTTAGTTTAGCAATAATTTCTGCAAAGTAGTTAGCAGCCTTACCTGTTAACTTACTAATGATAGCGTCGTCTGCTTCCATACCCGCGTCAGAGATTGCATCTTTGACTGCTTGTTGGGCATCTGCAACAGATACTCTACCACCGCCACCGCCGTTACCACCTGAAGTGGATTTAGCAGCAGGAGTTTTCTTTACATAAACACCAGCTTTAGTCAAAATCATTCTGACACCATTTGGGCTCTCACCTAATTCGGCAGCTATTTCTTTGACAATCTCCATACTGTTATCTGGAGTCGGTTCTTCTGCAGTATACATCTCTACTGCCTGAGCTTTTGCTTCGTCTGTCCAAGCCATTTTTCTTTTCCTCGTAGTTTTTCCGTAAATGTTTTCGTACTCGTTAAGAGTTCGTGTGTTTCTGTAGCCAGGACACCACCCTGTTGCTTCTAGCATTTGGTTGTAATATCTGTCGCTCATACACTCTCTTTCTCAATTTATACATCTATTATAACGATAATCAAGAGCGAAGTCAAGAACTATTTTTTAAAACCTATACCCGTAGGTGTCTAGGTCGCTCTGTGCTATGGCTTCTATACGCTTCTTCAGCTCTTCCCCATACCACCTCTTATAGTCGCTACTATACATTGACTCGAGCTTAGTCAATGTATCTTTGTCAGGGGTAATCCCCAACGCTTCAGAATCCGTTTTCCATGATTCTAAAGTAATGACTGCGTCACAGTCTTTGTAGAGTTCGCACTGGGGAGTAATTTCATTACTGTCTAACCACTGTGCTAATGTGCTATATCCCCAACTTGCTTTATACAAACTAATAACCCTTTCAAAAGGATTACGAACTATTCCAATATTTTTATCGCTGTCTGTTAAGATAAAACGTTTCACGCCTTAACTCCCGAGCCAAGGTTTTACAATCATCTACTTTATTGGGTAGCATATTGTCTCTTGAATCTAGTTTATCTAATTTATCCAGCAATGCTATTAGTTTTATATTACATTGAGCTACGGTATGTTGAGCCTTCATGAGTTTTTAAATTCTTTTAGCGCCTCTGATTTCTCGTGCGCTTCCATTAACTTAGCAAGTTGTGTATCTATTGCTTCTAGGACTTCAGGGTGTTCGCCAATCCCATTTGGGTTTCTTAAATATATTTCTATATTAGCAGCGGACTCCTTCATGACTCCTTCGTATTTTGCCCTTAGGGCTTCTAGTATAATTCTTCTCATAGTTCTATTTTTAATAAGTTAGTAACGTATCCTCTGACAAAGATGTCTCGTTGTCTATCAGAAAAGCATGTAAAAATAAGAATAGGTACAGTAATAAAACTGCCTATCGCGAATATAACCCACACAACTGGCCACCATCTATAGGTCATAGCTGTGTTGTCCATTTCTCCTAATATCATCATACTAGGATAAAAGACTCTGTATTGTGTCATTACCCAAGTGGTTAACCAAAAGGCAAGAAATACTTCAAATTGTGACTCCATATTGCTCCAAATGCTTTAGACTCCCTAAGTCATAAGATAAAGCAAATGAGTGATATCCCATTTTGCTTCCGTCTAACCAAGGAAATAAAGTATTTGAAGTATCGCAAGGAGTCAGAACATATATCTGATAACCCTTGGCTCCATATTTCTTTACATAATCAGTACTACCCAATCCAGGCATTGATGCTTGATACTCTAGTGATTGCTCTTTTTTAATAATTGCAATACTATTATCTCTTGCTGCCCAGACTTTTTCTCCATCTTGAAACTCTTCAGATACGCATTGTTCTGGTAACATAATATCGGTTGTTCTACTGTAACCTGCTGATAACTTTTGAGGTATACCAACTCTGTCTATAATAGCTTTCACAAATGCATTAGAACGATACAATCTAGTACTTATTTCAGAGATGTTATCTCCATCTAAATAGTACTCAATAACTGATTTTATTTCATCACGGGTAGCGCCTTTGCCTCGATTTTGACTCTTACGCCTTTCTTTATGTTCCCAAACTTCCGTATGCTCATCAATGATTCGCTGAAGTCTGGTCGTGTTATACCTGATATTCAGCATTTCGCATGCTTCTTTCTTTGTTATTGGTTCGTCTTGTTCTAGTAAGTCTATTACTCTTTGAATGTTTGCACTATCTAGCTTCTCATGTGACTTCTTCTTCACACCTCTACTTATCGCCATAATTATCTCCATCTATTACTGTTGTATGTTCTTTTCCATATAGCATTATAGCGTAGTGAATAATCTTCAATAAGTCCGCTGGGTTTGCACCTTCTTTCTTTCCATACCTTTGAGCGTACTTCATTACATTACCCATACAAAACCCTCTGCCATGTCCACTATCGAATATGAACTCAGTTGCCTGAATTTTACCCTGTGCATAATGTGCGGCATAAGTTTTGTCAATGTAGTTCTTTAAATATTCTAGAACTGCATCTTCATTAAATTTATAATCAATCTTCTCCATACCAAAATCCTATTTGTGTTAATCTAGCAGTTTCTTTGGTATCTCCGAACCCTCCATCTTCTGATGTATGTAAGTAAGTAGCGTCGTACATGATAAGTCGATTATATCTATTCTCTACTTTACAATGTACTTTCCACTTATCCTTATCTATATCACTATCCCAAAAGCTACCGTAAAAATGAGGGTTTTCATACTCCTGCATTGCTTTCTTACTAGGGTAAGTATTCGTTATGTTGCCCTTGTCATCTTCAAATAGTAGTGTGCCTGTATTCTTAGGGGGATTAGGGTTTAGGTAGATTACAAATGCGTACATTTTACTACTACCTCTGTCGTCTCCAAAATTAGAATCTGAATGAATCCAATTATATCGATTACGCTTTTCAGCATAACCTATGTTGAATGCACCCATAGCTTTCATACTGGTATCTGTTGGTCGTAGCCCACTAATACTAGCAACTCTATTGCGTAGATAAATTCTATTGTGCCACCAATTAGGATCGTTCTGCACAGTATGGCGAAAACCTGCATGAAATACTTTAGGAGGGTTAGTACCCGCTCCTCTAACATAGTCTAACTTCAAAGCTTGTTCCCTGATTTTGTCGGGATTCTTATAAAAGTTATCGACTACCCAAATCACTTCTTCAGTTCATCAAGTACGTCTATTCCACCTTCTATCTTTGCAAGGTATTCTTTCTGACGCTGAAGTTGTCCTTCTAGCACAGATATCTGTTGTTCAATTTCTATCTGTTGCTGTATGAGATTATTCCTCAGAACGTCACTTTTGTTCATTGTTTCCATCTTATCTTCCATTACCCCTATGATTTCTTTGGGTAGTCCGAAATCCATTTGGTTCTGTGGCTCTGGTTCCCTAGGGGAAGGTATAGTAATCTTTATATCTTCCGCAGCTTCGGTTTCGTAAGTTGTATTCCACCTAATATCTTCTAGTGGTGGGAACTTTGTATTACTCTCCATGTGAATTTCCGTGTTGTCTAAATGCTCTGCCAATAACTGATTGGCTACCATCTTTTCTAATCATTTTTAAATTACGACGTAAGTGCATATCTACACGAGCTTTTTCAAGCCATGCTTGTTTCTTATCGTCGTCCCAGTCGCTAGGCATAGTGACACGCATACCATCTATCTCGTATGTTCTTAGTCCACTATCCTCTACTATGTTTTGTCGAATGACTTCATCAGTCATATAAGTCTCCAAAAAAGAAGAGTCACCCTCACAATCCTCTAGGAACCCGCGATGGGAACCTTGATGAGGCAGGTACGTTGTACCGAGTCGTTAATCTATTCTATTGTATGCTAGTCTTAATTACTTAGTTAGCGTTCAGACGCTATGTTTATACATTAGATTGCGGTTCACGGTCTTCCGTTCACTTGTCCTGCAAGGGGACTCAAACTGCTTAAACTATATTTATTTATAGTTTTATTTTTTTATTATGTATATTATACATAAAATTTGAAGTTCTGTCAAGAACTATTTTTAACTTCGTTTAATAACTACTTACTGTTTATCTTATCTTTAGCTGTACCTGCGTATAGTCCAAACCACGCAGCACCTGCTCCAACAACAATCGAGATGAGTCCTGATTGCTCTAGGGTAGGCTCTGGTAGTTCCATGAACCACATAGTACAGTAGTAGAGTAAGTAAATGTAAACAGATAAGAACATACGAGGAAAGATTCTCCAAGAGTCTACCATTTGCGATAACCATATCCATTTCTGCCATGGGTTATCTGGTTCTTTCTCGTTTTCCATTTCCATAATAGTTTGCTTTAGTTCGCCGATTTCGCTCACCATAGCCATAAACTTATTAAGGTCTATCTCAACTTCGTTCCTAGACATATCGCCTGAGAACTGTTCACTTGGCTGTGCCATTTATGTCTCCAATCCAATCTAACCAAGCCTCTCTCCAACTACCCTGCTTTTCGGGAGGGTGGAAATGAAAAGAAATTGATATTCTTGGGCCTAGGGTTTCAACCCTGTGATATAGTTTCGGTGGTAGATATAAAAGGTCTCCCTCGGTTAAGTCTATCACTTTATCTATAGTTGCTTCATGCGGTTTACAATCATACTCGGTTTCATTATAAATGTACCAGCGTACTGTGCCCCTAACATGAAACAAAAAGTTTTCCGTAGTGTCAGCATGTGTTGGAAAACATTTAGCATCTTGTCTACTAGACATATAAATGTTTGCCTGCCCTCTACCGAAATACTCTTCAAAATCTTCGCATTGTGTCCACAGTTGTTTATTTAAAAACTCACTGAGTGTCAAAACAAAACTATTGCCTCGCTTCCAATGGTCAAAGATTTCGCGTTTTTGTAACTTGAACTCTGCTTTCTTATGGCAATACTTACCATTCTTGTGTATAATTTGTAGCTGTGGCATTCTATAATGACCACTTAGTCCATAAGAGTTTAGATAATTATCTGCTTCTTTCCAACTAAAATAGTCCTTAAATATGGGTTTGTCATTCTTAACTACAAGCCATTCTTTCTTTTTACGAAATTCCTTAAAGTCTTCCATGCTCATTCCCATTAGTTTAGGTATCTTCATTCTGATACTCCCCAAACTGCAAGGGTGACTCTTGTACCTTTGGTCACTTCAGTTACCCAATGCTCATCTGCAGGAGAGAATATAATTGCATCTCCTTTGGTCAAATTTGCTCTTTCTCCCTCAATCATTAGGTCTCCGCCCTCAAAGTTATCTGTTAATAGAATACTACAACTGAGTACTCTCCCATGCTTGTTAGCATTGTCTACATGTTTTGCCATGCTGTCTCCTGCATTGTACCATTGTATAGTGCAGGCTACCCGCCAGGGTTTTAGTAAATCTTTTAATTTCTCAATAGCAGGCTTAGGTAATTTAAAGTCGGTTATATTAGTACCAATCTTTGCTCTATGATTACAGTTCTCTACTATATAATCACAGCCCCCTAGTGGGAACACTCCTTTTATCGTACTCATACTGTTATTATTATAAGTATACATAGGACTATTACAATTACATCTAACTTTCTGTGGTCTTTCATGGAAACATATTCCTTTCCCAGTCAGTATCTTTTTCAAAAAACCATACTACTAAACTATCTCTAATACCACTCTCTACGATATGAACTTTATGTCGTATCTCTGGTTGAAATAGTACTGGCATACCTTCTTCTAGTTTTACTACTGTCTTTTGACCTGACAAAATTATACCTTCTCGATGCATTCTGTCTGGTAATTCAAACTCTAAGTCTCCACCTGTAAACTCACTAGAATCATTTAGTAAGCAAGACATTGATAACTTTCTATAACCTTTATTTCCATTACTATCTGAGTGCCAGTCATAGAAATTTGTTTCATGGTACCTAGCAATCTGTAGTATCTCTGGTGTTAAGTTTGGGTAGCCTTGTTCGCTTACCCAATCTTCTAATAGCTGTATGCCTCTTGGTTGCTCTTTCTTACCTCTTTGTATGTATCTTACTTCTGTTTTTCTGTACTTATGGTCTACACCTCTAGCTGTCATACCTTCCATTGCTATATGTGTATTGAAAGTTTCTTTACATATATCTAACAGCTCTTGGGGAAGTCTATCTGGAAATTCAATTAACGGCACAGCACATCTTCGAGAAGTTTTATCTTGTATATTTTCTTCCAAACTAAATCAGTAATGTCTTGTCTTTTATGCCCTGCTTTTCCATGAGGAGAGTACTTGGGGTGCCACATCTGACTAGATAGTGATGTAAAATGTACATGCCAAATATCATCTAAAGCATACTCCGATTGCTCGTCTCTTGTTGTCGCCGGCCCATCAGTTACCCAGCCGTCAAAAGAGTTCCAACGAGAGTCTATTCTCTTTATTATATTATCTTCTACTGCCTCTCTGTCAGGAGCGCCAATCTTTTTACTAAATACATTCTTATAACCCCAGTCACAGTCTGCAATGTCGTCTATGGGAGCTACCCATTCTTTTGCTTTTGCACAATCCATCACAATTACACTATCACTAAACCAACCTCTCTCTTTATCTGTACCCTCATATTCTTTGGGGTTCATGTTAAGAGTGTCCCAAACCATGCCAAAAGCACAACCATTTAGTGCTGTGTCCCACAACATTCCAATGTCTCTAAGATTCATTTGGTCGCAGTCCATATAAATAGCTCTACCTTCAAAATTACATAGTTCTGGAACTGCATATCTAAAGCAAGTGAAGGGTGTTCCCCAACCTTCTTTATTCCAATCTGGGAACATGCTAGGTCGCATCCATGTTATCTCTAGCTCTCTGTCTGTATTCTCTGCTAAAGAGTACGCTAGTACTTTTTCAATCCAAGTATCTTCAGTTTCAGAAGTACCTACAAATATTTTTACTTTACTCATAGCTGTTCCCTCTCTATGTTCATTTTTCGTTTCTTTATAAGGTTTGGAGCATCTGGTGGGTTGACTCTGTAATATATAAATATAGCTCCTTCTTTTGGGTAAAAATTCATACATCTATCGCCTGGGAAGAGGGGTTTCTCTCCTACTGCAACATCAAAGCCAAAAGCTTTCATTTCACTCCACCTAACTAAGCTAGGCTCATGCACATGCATACTGCGATCTCCCATCTCATGTGTTCGGTCATAGGCTTCTTCTTCAGTCATATCGTGTTTTTCGACATAGGTGTCCCAACTGCGAATAGCTGCGTAAGCTTCTCCACTTAAAGTAATAATGCCTGAGTGTTTCCGAATAGTATGGCATATCGTATACTTACTTGCTTTTACAATAGTAAAGTTGGAAATAATTGCGTTGGGAAGATTGATTTGTTTGCGAATCTCTCCAAAGAGAGTTTCTTGTTTTTCTCTCCACATGGGGAGACTTGCATTCATTCGTTGGCTGGGTAGTAGATTATACATACAATAACTATCCGCGTGAATAAAACGCCAATCATTCTCAGCGTTCATGTAGCGGATAGCCTCGTCTGCTATCTCATAAAAGGGGTGGTAGTTCATACATTAGTAGTTTGTTAATAGGTTAATTACAGCATTATGCTCATTCGTATATTTTTCTGGTATACTCACATCAATAACTACTCTTGGGGTTTTTCCTGAATTCACATCTGCAAACCAAGTGTTTCCATCTTTGCCCATATGTCCCGCTAACACCGTCCAGTTTCCTGCACCTATGTGTCTGCGTTGGTCTCTAACTGTGACTTGCTTTTTGCCTTTCACTTCTATACTGTACCCACTACCTGCGTTGTTAATAAATCTGAGATATAGTCTGCCTTTGTTTTTAGAGTTATGCCAGCCTGTGTGTCCATGTAATGGTGGTTGCACAGTTATGGTATCGAAATACCAATTCGGGCAGGTTTGAATGTCTTCTCCCATACCATACTGCATATACTTTAAGAAGAAATATTTTTCTGTACGAAGTCTTTTCTTCATTTTACCACCTGCTATTGGGGCGACATGGCCACAATAATCTTGGTAATTATGCTGTTTGGGGTATCCAACAAAACTCTCATCTGCCATCAAGGTCTTTAATGTGGCAAATGTTGCATCTGGTTTTGGTAATGCCCTAAAACTGTGGGGCATTTGTAATAGTACTGTTGCAAAACTATCTAGTTTTTGCAACATTTTTATGTTTTTAATTGGTATTTGTTTCATTTTTCAAAGCTTCTGGGTCGGTCACTTTCTCATAGTAAACTACGACCTCTTTGAGTTCAGTTATATATCGCTTGAGTTCTTGCATATTATAACTCATCAACTCGTAATCAGGGATAGACATGGCTACAAAAACTATCTGGCCATGCTCCTTTGTCAACCTGTCGTGGAACTCTTCAATGTTTTTATCACTCACTACATACCATAGTGGCTCTTTTAAGTCAATCTCTCTAGGTAGAACAGGTTGTGTTATAACCCTGTCCATCGGCTTAGCCGTTACTTCTATTTGTTTAGTTGGGATTAGACTGCAACTCGACATCATTATCGAGAGAGTCAATAGTCCTACTAATTTCTTCGATTGATTCAAATACATTTTTAGTTCCCTTGTTGATTCTAGGCTCTAGCAATCCCGGCTTCGCCGCTGCTAGTTTGGTTAAATTATGACGTTTAAATATATCTAAATATCTATTCATCTCTAGTTGTGTTGCTTGGGACTTAGCCTGAAGTTCACCGAGCGACTTTGTTTGTAATGCAAAATCATTCTGCATTGTTGCGATAGCTTCCTCTTGGGTTGCTACTGCTGTTTCTAACTGCGCGTTGTTTGCTTGCAGCACTTGATTCTGTTGGTATAGGTAATAACTACCTAGACTTAGTACTAATATAATTCCTACTAATAGTTGATTCATAACTGTTCTATCCTATAATTAAGTCCTTCTGCACCTCGTATTTCTACTAATTCATCATCATCAGTTACGAACTTTAAGAACTTATCTTGTTTCTTGTGGAATTTTTTAACTATGAAGTCTCTATCGTCAGCATCGCCAAATATCGCATTATAACTGACTGTGAGTTTATATCTAGGAAATAGTGCATACTTTATATAAGTATAAGCCCATACTAGAAATTTCCAGACGGGCTTAGTAATCTTGTTATGAAGTTGCAAAAAGAACTTTTTCATGCTACAAAGAGGTCGGCCTCCGCTTGTCTGCGTCTTGTCAATCCTTCTAACACTTTACCACCTGCTTTATTCCATCTCAACATTTGAGCTGGAACTCCTGCGTAGTCTCCTGCGTTTAGAACTTTCAAAAGCGTACTGCTTCTTAGATTGCCACCACCTAAATTGTAAACCCACGATACCATTGCATCAAATTGGTTCTGATTTAGTTCTACTTCTACTAGGTCATTTATATAACCTTCGTACTCAATTAGTTCTGATTGTAGCATTTCTTCTGCTTGTGCTTCGGTAATGGTCATTCCTTCACTTACACCTTTAATGTGTCCGTACCCGATTGTCCATACACCTGCTGGGCATTTGTATGCCTCTAGCTCGCATCCTTCGAAATGCTTAATTAGTTCTAATCCTTTACTACCTATATTCATAATTTCTCCTATGAAGGGAAGTGGGGGTGGGTTACACCCCCGCTTGTCTTAGTCAATCTCAAACTGAACTTCTTTGCTCATGTCTTTCGTGATATTGACTGTGAGTAGGCCATCAAGTAATTTGATTTCTCCTACTGTGAGGTCGGAATTGAGGATAAATGTCTTGTCGAACGACTTTCCGCTTAATCCTCGATGAAGATAATTATCACCTCCTTCGCTGTCTTTAGCACCCTTTATTCGTAATTCATTGTCTTTTTGAATCACGGATAGTTGTTTTTTACTCCAACCGGGCACAGCGATTTCAAGTTTGAATCCACTTTTGCCCTCCACTATATTATATCTGGGATAGTTGTTATCCATTTGGTCAAACCAAGCTGGATTATGCCCTAGCCAGAAATTCTTTAGCAATTCTCTATGTATATTTGCTACCATAGTTAATCTCCTTTGTGCCGTAAACGGTCACGCTTTGCTCCCTTTCGGTAAGCAGGTTATTGTTATGTAAGATTTTTCACTTACTTGGTTATTATAACAATTTTTGAACTTGGTGTCAAGAACTATTTTCAATCATCATAGTCTATCATACCCTTGTCCTTCAAATAATCGAGTGTATCTGAAATGCCCATTCGTTTTCCTACTGTATAAAAGATTCCTGCAAATGTAATCGTGACTACAAGCCACTGATACTCGTTAAAGCCGAATAACTCCATACTATTTTCCTATATGTTTTACATCACTTCGTGGTATAACTTGATAAGCACCCTTGTTATACGCTGGAGCTACCGTGAATTTCTTACTTTCTTCTACCTTCCAAGAATTGTCTACTGGAGCCGAATACTTGCCCGTTTTCATACTAGGATATTCTACTGCTTTCGGTTCCATCGGTTTTACACTACTCTTTGCGACCGACTTGCTTGCTTTAACTACTGTTTTCTTCCAAGCATTTGTCTTACGCTTGCGTCCGCTTGGACTATATCTCATGCTACATTGAATTATCATGGTGATTTCTCCTTATATTTTTTAATGATGTATATATTATACTACTATTTAAGCGCGCAGTCAAGTATTATTGGGAACTCAACAAAAATAGTTCTTGACTTTTGGTTCTCTTTTTAGTATAATAACTATATGAGAACTTGGACTGACGAAGAAACAAAGTATCTGCGAAAGCATTACAACAATATTCCAGTGGACACGCTTGCGTCTGCACTTGGACGTTCAGCTCAATCTATAAGAAACAAAGTGCATATCATGCGTAAGAAGGGTTTCACTTTCGATAGGAAAACAAATGAAAAGAATACCACTTAAAGGCGGAGCTGAATTTGATGCT
>Ga0206123_10002340_pt1 | contig 16616 bp, 18 predicted proteins | sample Helgoland_Spring_2_FD_160086 | JGI IMG/M metagenome (GOLD analysis project Ga0206123, IMG submission 160086) | Pelagic subsurface seawater microbial communities from Kabeltonne, Helgoland, North Sea - Helgoland_Spring_Bloom_20160316_1 | ecosystem: Environmental > Aquatic > Marine > Epipelagic ...
CACAAGAGAAACATTTTATAGAATACTAAGATCAGATAACGAGAACCTGGAGCCAATAGAAATAGATTTTTTAGACACAATTAAAAAAGGAAACGTTTTAAGCCAACTTTGGTTTGAGGAAAAAGGTAGAAAAGGCATGGTTGGAGCTATAGATAATTTTAACAATGGTGCGTTTGTGTTTCACATGAAGAACAGATTCAGAAAAGGGGGATTTGATGGCAGTTGGGCAGATAAACAAGACCTGGAGCAAAATATCAAATCAGATGATGGAATCCCAGTAATTTTTAATCTAAAAACAGAAAATAACTAAAAAATTGAACCCTTATAAATCAGGGATTAGGCAACTTCTTCCACGGGGTGGAGACAGATAAAACTTTATGAAAAACTTAGAAGTATTAAAAAAGATAAATAATTTAAAAATATCAGATTTTAAAACACACCTAGAAAAATATAAAGTTTTTAATCTTAAAGTCTATATGTTGCCAAAATCATATATAAACAATATGCATGATAATATTTACTCATGTATTACAACAGATGATAACAAGCTGACAATTAAAGAAAAAGAAAACAATATTTTAATATCCGTCAAGAGTTTATTAAAAAAAACGAATGGAATTTAATTTACATTATAAACAATCATTGTGTTTAACAAGTAAAGCGACTGAAATTTTATATGGAGGTGCAGCAGGCGGGGGCAAGTCCCACTGTATGAGAACTTTAGCAATTGGCTACGCAGGCTTTATCCCTAACATACAAATTTATTTATTTAGAAGGAAGACGGAAGATTTAAAAAAGAATCATTTATATGGCAAAAATGGATTTTTAAACATTTTATCCCCATTGATTGAGAAAAGAATAGTAAAAATTAATGAATCGACTGGGAAAATTGCTTTTAAAAACGGTTCTATGATTCATTTGTGTCATTGTCAACACGAGAAAGACGTTTACAATTATCAGGGTGCAGAAATAGACATTTTACTAATAGATGAATTAACCCACTTTACAGACTTTATATATAAATTTCTTAGGGCAAGATGCAGAACGGCAGGGCTTGTATATCCTGAAAACACACCAGATTTTTTACCTCGAACATTACCAAGAATAATTTGTGGATCAAACCCAGGCGGGGTGGGGCATGAATTTGTAAAAAGTGAATTTATAGACAATAAAGACTCTTTAAAAATTTATCAGATGAATCCAGAGGAAGGAGGAATGACAAGGCAGTTTATACCTGCAAAATTAGACGATAACCCAACCATGACGCAAAGCGATCCTAATTACAAGCATAAATTGTTAGGTTTAGGGGGTGCATTAGCTAGGGCAATGCTAGAGGGCGACTGGGACGCTATCGAGGGAGCTTATTTTGACACTTTCAATAAAGATGCTCATATAATACCAAGGTTTGAAATTCCCCATGATTGGTTTAAAATCAGAGGCTTTGACTGGGGTTACTCTGCTCCTTTTGGGGTATTGTGGGCGGCTATAAGTGATGGAAGTTTATTAAACATTGGGGGGAAAGAAATTTCATTGCCTCGTGGTAGTTTAATTTTTTATCGTGAGTATTACGGATGGACAGGAAAACCTAATAAAGGCTTAAAAATAGAGTTGCCAGAAATAGCAAAAAACACGGTGGAAAGACAAGGAAAAGAAAAGATGAACAGACAAGTTGCAGATCCAGCAATTTTTGACGAAAGTAAAAAAAATATGGGAATGACACAGGCCGAAGAGTTGGCAAAATATGGATGTATTTATGAAAGAGCCGACAACAAAAGGGTAGCAGGTTGGCAACAAATAAGAACAAGATTGACAGGAAAAGACGGAAGGCCGTTAATGTATATTACTGAAGATTGTAAAAACTTAATAAGAACACTTCCAATAATGCAATATGACAGAACGAAGCCAGAGGACTTAGACACGGCACTAGAAGACCACTTGATGGACGTGGCCAGATATATAGCAATGTCAAGACCTATAACAATAGATATAAAGGAGGCTTTACCAGATCCAACACAAGATTTCTGGGAAAACTTTAACCCGCACCAGATAAGAAAAGGAAAGAAAAACAAGAACTATGAATAAACTTGACTTTTATCTAATTTTACATAACCTAGAAAAAAGTTATTTACTATAAGAATTATGAACAACGAAGACCAAAAGAAATCAAAACAAAAATCAGATTTACACGAAATTTGGAAAAAAGAAATTGAAAAATGTTTAATATTTCATGAGAAATATTTTAGAGAAGCTAAAAAATATGAAAATATTTACAAAGATCAATATAATGTGGAAGATGTAAACAGGTATAATATATTATATGCTAACACCGAAACACTAGCCCCCTTAGTGTACTCAAAACTTCCAAAGCCTAATATAACAAGAAGATTTAAAGATGAAAATGAGGAGGCTAAAATTGCTAGTGAAATTTTAGAAAGAGTCACAACCTTTTTTTTAGAAACAACAAAAGCAGACACCATTTTCAGTAAAGCAAGAAAAGACTTTTTAATCAATGGGCGAGGCTTAGTTCGTGTTTACATGGAAGAGGGGGAAGTTGTAAAAACCGAAGAGGGAGAAGAGATTCTGGACGAAAGTAATAAAAAAATCTTCTTAAAAAGAATAGAATATAAAAATTTTATAACAGATTATACAGCGACCAGTTGGGACGATTTAAATTGGTTAGCTTTTAGATCTTATAAAACAAAAGCAGAGTTACTGGAATTGTTTGGCGAAGATGCAAAAGACTTAGAACCAGATTCAACGGACAATGATGGAAAGCTGGAAACCTTAGAAATTTGGGAAATCTGGGACAAGGTAAACGATCAAGTACTATGGTACACGCAAGAAAAGATTATCCAAGTAGATCAAAACCCTTATAATTTAACTAATTTTTTTCCTATAGCTAGGCCAGTAGGGACTGACAGCGATCCCAGCTCATTATTGCCAATACCTTTATATAGGATGTATAAATCGCAGGCTGAAGAATTAAATATTTTAGATGAAAGAATAAGATCTTTAACGGAGCAAGTAAAATATACAGGTGTTTATAATTCAGTTGCAGAAAATGAAGATGTTCAAAATTTATTTAATGGGGAAGATGGGGACTTCGCTCCTATGTCTGGAGGTGCAACCATAGATATTAAAAATCAGATTTATATAAAAGATATAGTCCCTATTGCTAACACTATAACTATTTTAACACAACAAAAAGCACAAATTATTAATAATATAAGAGAAATTACAGGCTTATCTGATATTGTCAGGGGTGTAAGTATAGCGAGCGAGACGGCAACAGCACAAAGACTTAAGGGCGATTTTGCTTTTAGTAGAATCCAACCTTTACAGAAAGCTAACGCTATTATGATAAAAGACACTATTGAAATTATAGCAGAGTTAACTTGCGAAAACTACAAAATAGAAGAGTTGGCCAAAATCTCTGGTTGCCAAATAGTAAGTTTAAAAGATATTGCAGAAACAGCACAAGACAACCAGAACATGCTATTACAAGAAGCAGTAAACAACTTGCCAGAAAATTTGTCAGGTGCAGAAAAAGTGCAACAAGTAGAATTATTAAAACAACAAGCCAAAAAAGGATTTGATAAGACTATGAAAATTGCACAAAACGAATTGAAAGGCTTTGCTATGGAGATAGACCAAGTAAAAAAAATAGATGAAATATTAAAAGATGATATTTTAAGATCCTTTTCAATAGATATTGAAACTGATAGCACTATTGAGGTTGACCAACAAAGAGAAAAAACCGAAAGATTTGAGTTTATTAGTAGTGTAACAAACTTTGCAAGTCAATTTACTCCTTTGGTGCAAGCTGGAATATTACAGCCAGATGCTTTTAACGAGTTTTTAGGGTTTATAGCAAGACCTTTTAAAGTAGGTAGAAATCTGGAGGAGTTTTTACTATCTAAGCCAGAAGAGGCGAAAGAAGAGGAGCAGCCTTCACAAGAAGAAGTGTTGGCACAAGCAGAAAACGAAAGACAAGAAAGAGAGTTCCAGTTTAAAGTTGAAAGTGAAAAGGCTAAAATTAACCTAGAGCAACAAAAAATTGACATTGAAAAGGCTAGAGTATTGCAAAACCAAAGGCAATTTGATGATAAAATTGATTTTGAAGACGCAAACAAAGCGGCAGATAGGCAATCAAAAACACTGGAAAGGGTCGCACCAACAGCGGAGCAGGTAATAGAAAGTAGAACCCAAAGACTTAACGAACAAATAAAAAATGACTAGAAAAGTTTTAAAAACTATAGACGGGAAAAAGCAATGGGTATTTGATGGATACGGAAAAGGCGGAGCGTCAAAACAAAGAAAGATACCTGCTTGCGGAGAAGATTTGACAATAGACGGCTATATCTCTAAGCATGGAGGAATTGAAAGCCATGTTGATAATAAGGTTTACACTACAAAAAACGGATACTTAAATCATTTAAAATTAAATAATTGCCATATAAAAGATTATTAATTTTACATAATCTTGACAATTAATTTTACATAACCTATTCTAATTAAAATAATTATCTTTAAATATTTTTATGTCAGATACATTAGAAAAAAACAGCAATTCATTAGCTGAAATTCTGGAAGAGAATAAAGAAACTCAAGAAATTGAGAATCAAGAAACTGTTCAAGAAGACAATATTGAAAATAATGATACAGAAGTTGACGCAGAAAACGCACCAACCGAAGAATCAGAAGACCCAGAGGAGGAGCTTAAATTTATTAGATTAACCAGTGGTTGGACTAAGGAAGAAAAAGAACTCGTCAAAAAAATTAAAGACCCTGAATTAAGACAAGAAGCAGTAGAAGCTACCAAAAAAAGAAGAGTAGATTTTGATCGTAGAAGTCTTGAACTCGGGAATACTAGGAAAGAGTTGGCAGAAATGCGAACAAAATTAGAGGAGCTAACCTCGAAGCAAAATAACCCTGTTGCAGAAAATGAAGATGAATATCTAACAGAGCAAGAGCTAAAGCAAAAAAAACAACTTGAAAATGTTGAGAGACAATTGCAAGAGTTAAAGGAACAGGAGGCGGCAAGCCAAGCTCAAACGGTGCAAAAAGAATTAACAAGCTTTGCACAAAGTCAAAATGAAGATGGAAGTTTAAAATATCCTTATTTTGATAGAGTTAGAAAGAATATGTCTTTGTTATTCCAAGCAGATCAAAACGGCACAATGACCTTAGAAAAGGCATATAATAAAGCAGTGTTACTTGATGATGAATTAGAAGGAGAGCAAAGGCAAGAATTACTTTTAAAAGAGAAGATTAAACAAAAAGAAGCTCTTGAGAAAGTGAAGAAAAATAAAAAATATTCTCCTAGCGTAGGCAGTGGCAATAAAAACCTTTCCGCCAAAGAGTTAAACTCTAAGGCTATTTCTGAACTTTTTGCATAATCTTTAAACATTTATTAATAATAATTTTAATAAATTTTAAAAATGACTAATCCTAATATTTCGGAGATATTGACAACGACATTAAATAACTATAAAAAAGAAGTTATTGACAATATCGAAAATTTCCACCCTTTATTTATAAGACTAAAAGAAAAGGGAAATGTAATTAAAGAATCTGGTGGTGTAGCTTTTAGAGAAAATCTAACTTATGCTTCAAATGGAACAGTACAATTTCAGGGTGAATTTGATACTTTTGACACTACTATCCAAGATGTCATTACCGCAGCAGATTTTGAACAAAAAATCATTACTGGTACAATTTCAATGTCTGGTAAGGAAATGAAACAAAACTCTGGTAAAGAAAGAATTGTAAATTTAATGGAGGAGAAAGTTAAAAACTTAGAAAGCTCAATTAAAAATATACTAGGATCTGCTATTTATTCAGATGGCACTGGTACAGGTGGTCAAGAAATTGGCGGTTTGCAATTATTAGTTGCTGACGATCCAACATCTGGAACGGTAGGCGGTATCGATAGATCTTCAACAGAAGGTGCTTTTTTTAGAAACAAAATCTATGATTTTTCAGTGGATTCAGTAACTAAAGATGCAACAACTATTCGAAAAGCAATGAATATCCTTTACAGAAGATGTCAAGCTCAAGCTGGTAAACAGATTGATTTGATAACTGCTGATGATATAAACTTCGGATTTTATGAAGATTCTTTGCAGACTATCCAAAGAGTAGCTAGCAGTAAATTAGCTGACGCAGGTTTCGATGTATTACAATACAAAGGAGCTGATGTTTACTATGATCCAGAATGTCCTGCTAATCATATGTATTTCTTAAATTCTGAACATATTAAGTTGAAACATTTAGGAGACTTCTTGGAAAAAGGGGAAGTAACTAGACCAGTAAACCAAGATGTTTATGTATTACCAATGACAGGCTTAATGAACCTAACTATTGATAATGCAAGAGTACATGGTGTAATGATAGACTAATTAACAAGAGGGGGGCAATCCCCCTCGCAATATTTCAAATAATGTCAAATTTTAAAAGTATAGAAAACACAATAAATCCACAAAAGATAGATGAAACTTCAACAGTTAAAAATCTCCCTCTAGGAACTATTATCAAAGCAGTAGATAAAGCAGATACTGATTATGGTACTGGTGAGTTTATTTATTTAAAAGGTGTTGCATCAACAGTTGTTGGTTCGGCAGTTGTATATAATCCTGATGATTATTCAACAACTTTAGCCTCTGCAAATGCAATCGGTTCAGTAGCTTTTGCATTATCTATTAATGTAGCTAACCAATATGGTTGGTATCAGATTAGCGGTAAAGCAGTTGGTAAAGTAGCAGCTTCTTTTGCTGATAATGCTGATTGCTATTTGACCTCAACAGCAGGTACTATTGATGATGCTGATGTTGCTGGTGATTACATAAGTAATTGCAAGGGAGCTTCTGCTATTGACACTCCATCAACTGGTTTAGCAGAATTAGAGATTGCAAGACCTTTTGTTAGAGACGGTAAAGACAACTAAAATCTGTTAGGGGAGTAAAAACCCCTAGCTTAATTAAAAAAATATGACAAAAAGAGAGTTAAAAAAAGGCGAAACTATAGTTAGTAAAGATAAGGCGGAATTTATCAATGAAAGCGGATGGAATGTAGCGTTTTTTGAAAAATCAATAAAAACAAAGAATAATAACGAAATTGTAAAAGAATATATATCTATTTATAATTATAATGATAAATACACAAAATTAATAAGACCTACAGGAGAACAGAAATTTACTAATAAATTAGGAGATATTTATTTTATGGAAGATAAAAAAAGATTTCCAAAGGCTTATCAAGTTTTTATTGATTTACGAAACTTTTTAAATAAAAAATAATGACACTTTTAAGTATCGCACAAGAAGTACTGCAACAGACTAAGTCTGCGACAGTGCCATCAACAATTGTAGGTAACAACCAAACAGTTGCCGTTCAAGTCTTGGAGGTGCTTAAAAGATCAATAGTCAACCTTGCTAGATCTTATTACTGGCAAGAGTTGTTAAAAGAATACAGTTTTAATGCGGTTGCATCTCAAAATAATTATAACTTACCTAGTGATTTTGACAGGATAGTAAATAATTCTTTTTGGAATACAACTGCCAAGCGAGAAATGATTGGATCTACCACTCCTCAAGATTGGAGGGAGTTGGTAAATAGTACAGTAGGATCTGGGGCAGTTTTAGAGTATTACAGGGTCAGAAGTAATGAAATCTTAATATACCCTACGCCAACCTCAACAAATGGGTATGTCTTTGAATACATAAGCAATAATCTAGTAAAAAGTAGTGGAGGAGCTGCTCAAACTAGCTGGCTTGCTGATACAGATATTTCTGTAATAGATGAATATATATTAAAGTTAGATGCAACTTGGAACTTGTTAAAAGTGCAAGGCAGACCATACGCAGAAGATCAAAGAACAGCTAATTTAGCACTAGCTGAAAGAATGTCGATTAATGCAGGAAGACAAACCGTCAGACACAAAGCAACAAGATTAAGAAATGGTAAAATCGGTTATCCAGAAATTATAACAATTTAATGGTATTAGAAATATTAAGACAATATCCAGGATTACAACAAGAACGAGTAGGGCAGGCATTAAGAACTAATGTTGCCGCACCAACTGGTGGTCTTAATAGTAGAGATTCTTTATCGCAAATGGAAGCCACAGACGCTCCAGAGATGAAAAATTGGTTTCCTTCGCAAGGTAAATTAGTAACAAGAAAAGGCTACTCAGAATATGCAACAGGGTTAAACGGTAATGTAGAAACTTTAGCAGAATTAAGAGATGGTGCAATTAAGAAGTTTATTTGTGCAAATTCAGATGAAATAAACGATGTCACAAACCCCTCCTCAATAACCAACTTAGGATCAGGATTTGCAAATGCCAGATGGCAAACAGTAAGCATGAATGGCAATTTATTATTATTTAATGGAGTGGACACTCCTCAAGTATATAATGGCACTAGTTTAAGTAATTCAACTATAAACGGTACAGGATTAACAGCAACAGAATTAGACGGTTGCAATGTTCATAAAAATAGGCTTTATACTTGGTCAACTGATGATTCTTGTTTTTTTTACGGAGCAACAAACGCAATACAAGGATCTTTTACTAAATTTGATCTTGCTGGTATAGCTCCTTATGGGGGTAATTTAATTGCTATGGCAACTTGGAATCACGACGGAGGAGACGGAGTTGATGACTATGCTTTATTTATCATGTCTAGTGGCACTGCTATATTATATGATGGATCTGACCCTTCTGATGCTAACAACTGGAATTTAATAGGTATATATAAAATAGGATCTCCATTGAGTGTCAGATCAGTTATAAAAGTAGGAGGAGATGTTGCAATAATGACAAGCCCGGACTTTGTATTCTTTTCAGAAGTATTTAAGAATGGTGGGGCAGTAACTTCTCAAACTAAGTTATCAGGTGTAGCTTTAGACTCTGCTAATTTTTATTCTTCTAATTATGGTTGGGAGGTTGTTTTATATGCAAAGGCTTCAATAGGTGGTTGGTTGTTTTTCAATGTACCAGTTGCAACTAATTCAATTTACAAGCAATATGGTCTAAATACAATTACAGGAGCAGGATTTGAGTTTTCAAATATGAACGCAAGAACTTGGGGATTGTACAATAGTAGTTTGTATTTTGGAGAAGATGGATCTATAATGAAAGCAGATGATGGCTTAAGTGATAATGGCAGTAATATTCCTTGCACAGTGCAGGCGGCTTATTCTGATTTAGGTTCACCACAAGAAAAAGTAGTGAATGAATTTAGAAATATAATTAATGTTGATGGTAATGTTGTTTTAAACACATCTATTAGTTTTGATTATGGAGCAAGAGCAGTAACTCAAGATGTAAGCAGTGTTTCCTCTGGCGTTCCTTGGGGGTCTCCTTGGGGGTCTCCTTGGTCTCCTGTAAGTGCAATTAGGAACGAATTAGTTGTAACTTCTGGCGAAGGTGTAGCTTTAGGTATGAAAATTTTTGTTGCCTTAAATGGTCAGCAACTTAGTTGGTATAGAACTGACTATAGTGTAACAGTTAATAATATTTTATAATGGGATTTGGAAGTAGCTTAAAAAAAGGATTGTCCTTTACTGGTTTGGGAAATAATTTTTTAGGAACAAGTAGAAATGTTTTTGGTGGTAGGGGTGGTATAGGTCCTAGCTCAAGAAAGACTGACGGAACACCTTACACAAAAACAGAGATCACGACAGCTAATTTATTTAGAAACTTATCTCCAGAGCAACAAAAAGATTTATTATTAAATAATCCTAATATAGAAGGCCCAGGAGGAAGACAAATCTATGACCCCTTAACAAATACTGTAAGAATCGAAGAATCAGAATTTCAAGCAGGACAAAGAGGAAGGCAAGAAAGTTTGGCAAGAAGTTTATCAGAACAATTACAAGGTGTAGAATTATCTGATACAGGTCCCGAGGCAAGATTTGAACAAGGCAGGCAATTACTAGAGCCAGCTTTTACAGAACAAAGAGAGCAACTAGAACAATCTTTGGCAGATAGAGGTTTACCGTCAGGAAGTGAAGCATACGCAAGAGAATTGAACAGATTAGAATCTTCACAAGGTAGGCAGTTGCAACAACTATCTTTTGAATCAGTACAGACAGCAGAGGCTCAAAGATCAGCAAGGTTTAACGAATTAGCATCCTTACTTGGTAATGCTCAAGTGGGCGGAGTAGGTTTTGGGCAATTTCAACCAGGATTTAGTGGATTAGATTTATTTGGTGCAGAACAAGGGCGGTTAAACAGAGCTTTTGAAAGCGAACAAAATAGAAAACAAAGAAGTGCAGACAAAAGAAATGCAATGATTGGTGCTTTAGGAAAGCTTGGAAGTGCTGGTATAGGAATATTATAAAATAAAAAAGGATATGACAGTAAATAGAAAACTACTAGAGCAAGAATTAGCGAGAGCAGGACAAATAAGACAGGCTGCCACAAGTGGAGAAGGTTTTGATCCTCGAGGTGGTTATGGAGTATTAGCGGCACAACTAGGAACTGCCGCAATAGGTGCTTTTGCTGAAAAGAAAGCTAGAGATAAACTAATGCAACAAGAGGAATTGAGAAAACAGAAGATGGGGGCAATGCTAGAAAGTCAAGGCTTATCTTCTGACTTAGCTGACTTAATGTCTCCTGCAACTCAAGATGCTTTTGTTCAACAAATTGTTAAATCTGAATTAACTCCACCTGTCGCACCAAAATATGATATAAGAGAGAGTGAAGGGGGTTTTGTAAGGATTGACCCACAAACTGGAACAGCAGAACCAATAAAAACTACACAAGGCGAGCAATTAAGAAGTAAGTCAAAGAAGGTTAAAACTGAAGAATTAGAATTATCAGAAGGGCAAAAAGCAACTGACAAAGCTTTTGCAAAAGAATATGTAGAATTTAAGACAAAAGGAGGGTATGCAGATAGTCAAAAACAAATATCACAATTAAAAGAAGTAAGAGACGAACTCTTAAAGATAAGTAAATCTGGAAAAAGTAAGAAAAATTTATCAGGTCCTGGGTTCGGTTTTATACCAGATAAAATAACAGCATTTACAAACCCAGAAGCATTATCTACAAAACAAAGGGTTGAGGAAGTTGTCCAAAGAAATTTAAGGTTAATTCTTGGAGCTCAATTCACAGAAAAAGAGGGTGAAAGATTGATAGCTAGAGCTTATGATGAAAGATTAAGCGAAGCAGAGAATGCTAAAAGACTAAAAACTTTAATTGACCAGATGGAAAAGGCAGCAAAATCAAAAGAAAGTGCGTCAAAATACTTTGAAAAAGAAGGAACTTTAAAAGGTTGGAAAGGTAAAGAGTATACTTTGTCTGATAAAGGAGATGACAATAAGGGGGATAGTGATATAATTGATTTTAATGATTTATAATGCCTGATATAAGATTGCCAGATGGAAGAATAATTAAAAATGTGCCAGAAGGCACGACTAAAGAGCAATTGACACAAAAATTGATCAACAAAGGGTTGTTAAGTGGTCAGGAAGATTTTCTTCAACAAGATAAACCTTCACAAGTTGCACAACCTCCAGAAGATGATGCTAATATATTTCTTGATTATGGTCAAAAGGCTATAAGTGGAATATTGGAGATAGGACCAGCATTAGGCGAGTTGGCAAGTGGTGCAAGTCAAAGAGTCGCTGAATTAATGGGAAGAGAAGATATTTCAGCGTCAATAGGTAAGAGAATTGCAGAAGAAAGATCTAAATTAACACCAGAGCAGAAAATTGGTAGATCTATAACAAAAGCTGGAGCTGGCTTTTTAATACCAGGTGCAACAATACCAAAAATTGCAGGAGCTTCTGCTTTAACCTCGGCATTAGAGCCAACAGAATCAGGAACTAGAGGCGAAGCAGTAAGGCAAATTGCAACAGGTGCAACAGTTGGTGCGGCAACTGGTGGATTGTTAAAAGGTGCAGGAGCAGGAATTTCTAAAGTAAGACAAACATTAAAAACTAAACCAGATACAAGTGCTAGTGCTATTAAAGAATTAGCAAATAAATCTTATAGAGAAGCAGAAGAAAAAGGAGGTATATTTAAGGGAAAAATAATAAATAAAGTACTAGATGAGGTAAGCAAATTAAAACCAACCTCTAAAGTCGCAAAAACCTTAGAATCTAAATCACCTATTAATAGTATATCTAAAGATTTAGAGAAGTTTAGAGATCAAAATCTTAATTTAGATGATATGCAAGCGTTAGATGAGTATCTAGGAAAAATTGTTGACAACGCAACAGAGCTAGGCAGAGTGAAGAAAGAGGGTTTACCAGTTGCTAAATTACAAACAAAATTAAGAGATATTTTAAATAAAGCAGTAAAAGATGATATTGTTGGCGGATCAGAGGGTTTAGAAGCATTAAAGAGAGGTCGCAACCTATGGTCAAGATCGTCTAAATTAAGAGATGTTGAGGCTATTATAAATAGAGCTGCCTTATCCCCAAACGAAGCAACAGCCATAAAAACAGGATTTAGAACTCTTGCGAGTAACTCAAATAGATTAAGAGGCTTTACTCCTCAAGAGCAGAAACTTATAAAAGATGCGGCTAAATCAGGTATAGTTTCAGATACCTTAAGAACATTAGGAAGTCGACTACTACCAATAGGAACAGCAGTTTCAGGTGGTGGAATAGGTGCAACAGTTGGAGCTAAAGCAGCTTCAGATATTTCAAGAAGTGCAGCGGCTAGGGTTCAAGCTGGCAGAGCTTCAAAAGTAGAAAGAGAAATAATACAATCAGTATTCCCAGAGATTTATAAATTAAAACCAATTTTAAGAAAAGAGGTGACAGAAAATCTAATAAAAACAGGGGCTTTATTAGGTACACAACAAGCAATTAACTAAATTATGTCAAAAGGATTATACGCAAACATACACGCAAAAAAGAAAAGAATAAAAGCTGGTAGCGGTGAAACTATGAGAAAAAAGGGTGCTAAAGGTGCACCAACAGCGAAAGCATTTAAACAAGCTAAAAGAACAGCCAAGCCATACAAAAAGAAATGAGAAAGAAATCAGTTAATTTGTCAGTAGGAAGAGGCGAAAAATCTAAGAAAGGAGGATTGACAGCCAAAGGTAGAGCTAAATATAATAAAGCAACTGGAAGCAATTTAAAAGCACCTGTTACTGCTAAGCAAGCAAGCAAAAGTAAAACAGCAGCTGGAAGAAGAAAGTCTTTTTGTGCCAGAATGTCAGGAATGAAAGGAGCAACTTCTAAAAATGGAAAACTAACTAGAAAAGGATTAGCTTTAAAAAGGTGGGATTGTAATTGACTTTTAAACTAATTTTACATAACCTAGAAAATAAATTATAAAATTATGCCAAGAAACGGATCAGGAACATTTAATAGAATTTACAACTGGACAACAGATGCAGGAAATGGAATTGACATCGAAGCTTCAAGAATGGACGGAGAATTTGACGGACTTGCAACAGGTTTATCAAACTCAATAGCAAAAGACGGTCAAACAACAATCACAGCCAACATACCTTTTAATAGTAAAAAAATAACAGCATTAGCCAACGGTTCGGCAAGAACAGACTCAGTTGCTTTAGGTCAAGTGCAAGACGGAACATACAGAACGCTAGGAACATTGGGAGGCTCTGCCGATACTTACACAGCTACACCAACACCAGCAATTACAGCTTATGCAACAGGATCAGAATTTAACCTAAAAGTAAACGCAGATAATACAGGAGCATCAACTTTAAATGTAAATGCAGTAGCAGCCAAAAACATTAAAAAATATGATGGAGCAGGTTCTAAGATAGACTTAGAAGCAGGAGATTTACAGCAAGATCAATATTATAAAGTTATTTATGATGGTACTGATTTTGTTTTAATAGGTAAGAATCCAGCAACAACATCAACAGCTGGTCAATCATTATTACCAAATCCAATAACAATCTCAAATGGAACAGACGCAGATCACGATATTGATTTTACGGCTGGTAATTTTACTTTTGACGATGGATCAGGTCAAGCGGTGGCAACGGCATTAACAAAGCAGATTGATGCGGCTTGGGTAGCAGGAGATAATGCTGGCGGTTTAGATACTGGCTCGGTGGCGATAGATACGACTTATTATTGTTTTGTAATATGGAATCCAACAACTTCTACAGCAGATTTTTTATTTTCTACCTCGGTATCGTCTCCAACTATGCCAAGCGGTTATACTAAGAAAAAAAGGATTGCAAGTTTAATGACTGATGGGTCAGGAAATATTAGAAATGGCACTTATATATTTTTTCAAGGCGGTTATGAATTTGAATATGACACTGAAATACAAGATGCTCTTCATACAAATGACAGCGGAAGTGGTAATTATACAATTTCAGTTCCACCAGTACCTTGTAAAGCTTATGTGAGGGCTTGGGCTGGGAATACTAGCCTTAATGCTTATGCCTATATAAATCTTGGTGCTAAAGGAGGTAATATATCTTTATACACAGGAAGACAAGACGCAGGAAATTCAGCATCAAACGGTTATATACCTATACCCACTGGTGATGCTGGTATATATAAAACTTGGGGCGGTAACACTAATAGAACAGTATCGCAATATACTTTAGGGTGGGTTGAATACATTAATTAATAAAACATATGGCTAAATATAGATACAATACAAAGACACAAAGCTTTATAGAGGATAACAATAATTTAGGAGTATTTTTTTATCAAAAACCTTGGAGAGAAGCAACTCAAGATGAGATTGATACTTATTTATTGCAAGAAGCTAAAAATAATAAAATAGCAGAAATACAAACAGCTAAAGAAACAGATTTATATCTAAATGTTAGTTATAACAATAAAGATTTTATATCTAGTGAAAAAGCAGTAAGTAATATGACTGGGGCAATAATATTAAATCAAGATAGTTATAATTGGTTAGATGCCAACGGCAATCCAAATATTATGACGGTAAATGATTTAAGAAATTTAATCGGAATAATTGCCACGCAAAGAAGTTTAACCTATAACAAAGAAGCTACGAAAATAAAAGAAATAAACGATGCACAGACAATAGAAGAAGTCAATCTAGTAGATTGGAATTTGTCTTTTGCTACTAGCCCTGGCTTTGTTAGTGGTGTAATAGATTCGTAATAATTTGGTTAAATTTGAATAAATAAGGATGAGTACATATAAAAAAGTTATAGACAGTGCAGAATCTGGAGCGGAGTTTTTGTTTAACAGTAATAAAAATGAAAAATTAAAATTTAAAATAATTGGTACTCCGTCTTCTAATATAAAATTATTTATTCAAGATACTAACACGGTTGATAAAGATCCAACTATGAGAATAAAAGCAATGTGTTCAAATTGGAATGGTGCTTCTGTTGCTATACAATTTAAAACTAATCACTTAGACGATGATTACAGTAATACTGGCGATGTCTTTACTAAAGATGAAGTAGCAACAATATTATTTTAAAATGGGAATATTAAGCAAAGGAATTACAGAGTCGCAATTATCAGCACAGATTTTAATAAGTGGTGAGGTAGAATATTTTTCTCAATTACCCTCTGCTATAAATAGCACAAACGATATTTATATTGTTTTAAAAGACTCTGGGGTTGCTTTTATTAATAAAAAACACGCAGGGGTCTATTATAGCGATGGGTCAAGCTGGTTAAGGTTAGGAGATTTAACAAATATGTTAAAGTCAACTGATGTAATTAATGATTTAGCTTCAACTAACATAGACAAACCACTGTCAGCTAACCAAGGCAAATTACTACAAGATACAAAGTTAGAAAATGTAATAGAAGACACAACTCCACAATTAGGAGGTGATTTAGATATAAATTCTAATAATATTACAGGCACAGGTAATATATCTATTAATGGAGAAATTGAAGGTAATATTTTAATAGGAGATTTGCGAGGAGCTACAGAATTTCAGGCAAAGGCAGGTGAAGATATAACGAAAGGCGATCCATTGTATATATCTAACTTTGATGTTTCAGGCAATAAGCCGATTGTAGGAATAGCAGATGCGGACGATTCAAATAAAATGCCATGCTTTGGATTGGCAAAAGATACAGCTTCTAATAATAGCAATGTCAATGTAGTTACCTTTGGAACTTTGTTAGGATTAAATACAAGTAGTTTTACTCTTGGTGATATTTTATATATTTCAACTTCTGGAGCTTTAACAAATATTAAACCTGCAGGCGAGTCAGCAAAAATACAAAATATTGGTAAGGTGCAAAGGGTTCATACTTCTAACGGATCAATAAAAGTAGGTGGAGCAGGAAGAACAAATGATGTTCCTAATTTAAATTTAGGTAATGTATTTATAGGAGATTCAAGTAATCAAGCAGAAACTAGGGGACTGACTCTTGATGATATATCCCAAACAGCAACTTACAAATTATTAACAGCTACAAACAACACAAAATTAAATAATATTACTTTAAATCAAGCAATAGATTTAGACACAGTTTTATTTAATGTAGGAGTTAATAACTTAAAAATAACTAATTCAACACACACAGGCGATGTCACAGGCTCAACAGCTTTAACAATAACGGATCAGGCTGTAACTGATTCAAAATTAGCTCACACTTCAACTGGAACGGTCAAAGGTAGAACGACAGCAGGAACAGGATCTATAGAAAATATAACTATA
>Ga0206123_10002342_pt1 | contig 16597 bp, 18 predicted proteins | sample Helgoland_Spring_2_FD_160086 | JGI IMG/M metagenome (GOLD analysis project Ga0206123, IMG submission 160086) | Pelagic subsurface seawater microbial communities from Kabeltonne, Helgoland, North Sea - Helgoland_Spring_Bloom_20160316_1 | ecosystem: Environmental > Aquatic > Marine > Epipelagic ...
GTTCCGGGGTCTAATCCTGACGGGATCAGTGTCAACTTCAGGTGTGTTGATGAGGGAACTTTTGGTGAAATCAGTTATGACAATTTCGACGGTGAGCAGTGGGAGACTAACGCATCCAGCCTGTCGCATTTGTCGCGCTAGCAAAGGGATATTATGTAAAAAATTCACACAAAAAAAGGACCGCATAAGGCGGCCCTTTTAATACGCTGCTGACTTTTCAGGATATTGTTGCTACAACACCCTGAAAAACAGTGCTTTGAAAGAAATAATGCCTGTATTAGACAAAATCTTTCAGCGCTTTGAGCGGAAGAACCCGTACCTTGGTGCTAGCGGGCTTTGCAGCGACATCCATCAGTTCACCAGGACGGAACGGATTAGGAACGCCTTTGCGAGCTTTACGTGCAGGCTTCTTGACAGTCTTGATTTTCAACAGACCAGGAAGTGTAAATTCACCTGCGCCGCCTTTCTTGACGTGACGTTCTATCAGATCTTTTAGTTCGTCAAGAACCTCAGTTACCTGTTTTTTACTCAAGTCGGTGTTTGCAGAAATTTCACTCAAGATTGCGCTCTTGGTGTACTTGGTCTTGATCGCTGGTAGTCGTTTAGTTGGAGCAGCTTTCTTAGCAGCAGGTTTCTTAGTCGCCTTTTTGGCAGCCATTAGGTATTCCTTTTTGTTAGATCATTTGAGAGTGTTTTAGCAAAGATGAGAAGGTCTTTTGGCCCTGAAAAAAACGGTATTTCTGATCCCATCATTTGTGCTGCCCTTTATATATGATTGGAAAATCACTCGCAAGAACTAGCTGGTTTTTTTTGCGTTTTTGCGCGTTTCAGTCCGATTTTTTGCGAGTAAGCTGTCATGTGTCAATACATTAGGTTGATATAAAAACCTGGTAGATACCCTGGCAATATACGGAAGCGAAAAGCGATGGCTTGAGTCGAGGTTGTTATTGAAGTGCAGCTGAAAGTTCTTTGTGGTAAATCCTGTGGACAACCGCGTTAAAGTGCTCCACCCATTCGGCGTCAAATTGGGTCCCGACGTGTCGGTTCATCTCGCTGACACCCTGCATGATATCGCCGCCCTGTGCGGTAAACGTGTCTATAATTGCCAGTATTTTAGCACCGCTACAGATCTCGGCGGCCTTCAGATTATTTGGATAGCCGGTACCATCAATTTTCTCATGGTGAGCGAGGATCATTGCTCCTGCATCCTCCCAGTTTTTCATGCGCTGGATTAGGCTCGCCGCGCTGTCGATGTGAGTTCGCATCAACAGCATTTCGTCTTGATTGAGTCTGTGAGTTTTATCCAGCATGTTGAGCGGAAGAAAAGCCATGGCAAAATCGTGTGCCAGCGTTGCACCGGCTAATTGCCTTGCATCAACCGGGCTGCCTGCATTTGAATTGATACTGAGGCAGAGGCGAACCGACTCATAAGTTCTATGCTTCCAGAGCGTGTTTCGTTCCTCAATGGTCAAAGCTAGAAGGACAAGAAAGTGAAGGTCAGCGCAAACGCTGACGTTGAAATGTGCCAATAGTTGGAACATCGTTTCAGGGTAGTCGTCCTCAAGGTCTGTCCCGGCAATGAATGGCGGGGGTATGTCACTGGGTAGCTTTAGTTTCATATCGGATCCATCGGTGGCACAGGCAGATTGATTACTGGTTTTGAATGGGTGGTTCGACCATTTGTCGTTACATTCCTGTCATTAAAGGTTAGCAGTAAGACCGAATTACGCTATTTTGCGAGATGATAAACGCGTCCGTGTATCGCCATTTGGATTGATTGGGGTATAATGCGCCGCCGCAAAAGCGGCTAGATTAATTTAGGAGAGGACATAAAGGCATGCCGATATACGAGTATCAGTGCGAAGCCTGTGAGCACAAGTTAGAGAAAATTCAGAAGATGAGCGACGATCTTTTGGTCGATTGTCCCAAATGTCATCAGCCAAAATTGAAAAAATTGGTGTCAGCTGCTGCCTTCAGGTTGAAAGGTAAAGGTTGGTACGAAACAGATTTTAAGACAGGCTCCAAAAAAAATGTAGCTGAAGGTGGTAGCCCCACTGGTTCAGATAGTGGTAGTTCCAGCGGTAACACTTCAGATAGCGGTAACTCCGGCGCTAGCCCGAAGACCGAGAGTAAAAGTACCAGTTCGGATAGCGGCGCCAGCAAAGGTACAGCCTCTAGTACCTAAAGCCAGTGACTGGAACGACTACGAGTTCAAGTACCTGGGATGAGTTTCTGGAATATCGACATTCCTTATCGGTATCGGTTCCTGGAGAAATTTAGCTGTTATTGTTGTCCTGCTGATTTACAAGCACAGGCTCGTAAGCAGTGGCTGGAAGCAGTTGTTTAGAAGCATAGGTTTAGAAGTGCCTGTTTAGAAGAAAGTGACCAATCAATTAATGCTCTTGTGAGAGAGTTGGGAGAAATACAATGCGGACCCACCTTTGTGGTCAGCTCAGGGAAAGCCATATTGGCGAAGAAGTATCGTTATGCGGTTGGGTTCATCGTCGCCGGGACCACGGTGGCGTTATCTTTCTTGATGTCAGGGATCATGAAGGCATCATTCAGGTTGTGTTTGATCCGGATACCGTTGAAAGTTTCAAGCTAGCGGATCAGGTTAGAAATGAATTTGTCTTGAGTATTAGAGGTCTGGTCAGGGCCAGAGATGAATCTGCCATTAATCCCAAGATGGCAACAGGCATAATAGAAGTCCTGGGCAAGGAGCTTACGATTCTCAATGCTTCCGAAACGCCTCCTTTTCAACTGGACGAACATTCAGATGCAGGGGACGATGTCCGGTTACGATATCGATATGTGGACCTTCGTCGTCCAGAGATGCAGGAAAAGCTGCGTCTACGTTCCAGGGTTACCCACTTTATTCGTAATTATCTTGATCAGCAGAATTTTGTTGATATTGAAACTCCCATACTGACCAAGGCAACACCGGAAGGAGCCAGGGATTACCTGGTACCAAGCAGAACTCATCCCGGTGAATTTTTTGCACTGCCCCAGTCTCCGCAGCTTTTTAAGCAACTGCTGATGATTTCCGGTTTTGACCGATATTACCAGATTGCCCGGTGTTTTAGAGATGAGGACCTGCGTGCTGATCGTCAGCCGGAATTCACACAGGTTGATATCGAGACTACTTTTCTCGACGAACAGGAAATAATGGAACTGGTTGAAGTCATGTTCAGGCGAATGTTCCAGGACACGATCAATGTTGAATTGCCTGAGTTTCCAGTAATGACCTATGCCGTCGCCATGGAGAAATATGGTAGTGACAGACCAGACCTTCGTTTTGGTCTGGAATTAACTGATGTCGCTGACCTGTTAAAGGATGTTGAATTCAAGGTGTTTAGTGGGCCAGCAAACGATCCGAAGTCCAGAGTTGCGGCGCTAAGGTTGCCAAACGGTGACCAACTGACCCGGAAAATGATTGATGGATATACAAAATTTGTCAGCATTTATGGCGCCCGGGGCCTGGCATATATCAAGGTCAACGATCTTTCTGCCGGTATCGCAGGATTACAGTCGCCAATCCTTAAGTTCCTGCCGGACGATGTTGTGCTCAATATCCTCAAGCGGGTAGCGGCAGAGGATAAAGATGTGGTTTTCTTTGGTGCAGATTCAGCGAAGGTGGTTAATGATGCGCTCGGTGCACTTCGGTGCAAAATTGCAGAGGATCTGAATCTGTACACAAAAGAGTGGGCGCCACTCTGGGTAACGGATTTCCCAATGTTTGAAGGCGAAGGAACTAACTGGACAGCAACCCATCATCCATTCACCCAACCCACCGGTGATCTGGATGCCATGATGGCAGACCCTGGCAGTGTTCTTTCACGGGCTTATGATGTCGTGTTAAACGGTATTGAAGTTGGTGGTGGCTCCATTCGGGTGCATAAAATGGAGATGCAAAAGAAGATATTCGAAGTATTGCGACTCTCCGAGAATGAAACCAATGTGAAGTTTGGCTTTCTGTTGGACGCTCTTAAATATGGCGCGCCGCCCCATGGCGGCCTGGCATTTGGTCTGGACAGGCTCATCATGTTGATGTGTGGTTCAAGCGCTATCCGTGATGTTATCGCCTTTCCCAAGACGCAAACGGCAGCCTGTCTTATGACATCTGCCCCTAGTGAAGTTGATCCTTCACAATTGGCAGAACTAAATATTGCGGTGAGAAAAAACAGGGATTGAAATGCCCTGTTATAACGGCGTTATAATTGATCCATTGAGCATTGATGAGGAAGAGTAAGTCATGGCCGGCCATAGTAAGTGGAGTAACATTAAACATCGGAAAGCGGGGCAGGATGCCAAGCGTGGCAAGGTGTTTACTAAAATTATCCGCGAATTAACCATCGCCGCCCGGGATGGTGGGGGATTGGTTGAAGACAATCCGTCATTACGCACGGTAGTTGATAAAGCCAAAGCTGCACAGATGCCTAAAGATACAATGGAGCGGGCGATTCAGCGAGGCGCCGGTGGGCTTGAGGGTGGTGATCTGAGTTCGCTGACCTACGAAGGATATGGTCCCAATGGCATTGCCTTTCTTGTCGAGACCGTGACCGACAACAGAAACCGGACTGTGGCAGAAGTTCGTCATGCTTTTACCAAAGCGGGAGGCAATTTGGGCACCGACGGTTCGGTCGCTTATATGTTTGATCATAAAGGCCAATTACATTTTCCGCCGGGAACCGATGAAGACACGCTGGTAGAAGCGGCAATTGAGGCCGGGGCAGAAGATGTTGAAACTGCAGAAGACGGCTCCATCGAAATAATGACAGAACCCGGTGACTATCTGTTGGTCAAAGAAACCCTTCAGGATGCCGGCTTTGAGCCTGAGGTATCAGAACTTGGGATGGTTGCTCAAAATCTTACCGAGCTTGACCCTGAGTCGACTGAAAAGGTCATCAGACTCATTGACCATCTGGAAGACCTGGATGACGTCCAGAACGTTTACACCAACGCTTCTTTCAGCGACGACTAAAACCTTCACAGCAGGAACTTGTTAACCAGGGCGACCGCTGCAAGCGCAGGTTCCCTGGTCCGGGTTGGATCAGTGTGGCGGTTAGTGTGATAAACTGGCGAAAAGCATATTAGAACCGACACCTATGGCTCTTATCCTGGGAATAGACCCTGGCTCACGCATCACCGGTTACGGGGTGATCAGCAGCGTTGGCGCTGCACAGACTTATGTGACCAGTGGTTGTATTAAAACTGTACCAAAGAGCGAACTACCGCAACGCCTCGAAGAAATTTATGCCGGTGTCAGTCAGATCATCGAAGAATTTTCGCCTGATGAAGTTGCCATAGAGCGAATTTTCATGGCAAAGAGCGCGGAGTCAGCCCTTAAGCTAGGTCATGCCAGAGGTGTGGCTATGGTTGCGGCGGTGAATCAGGGTTTGCCGATATTCGAGTACGAGGCACGCAAGGTAAAACAGGCAATTGTTGGTACGGGTGCTGCAACAAAATCGCAGATTCAGCACATGGTACAAACCCTTCTGACGCTACCCGGGCAACCCCAGGAAGACGCTGCTGATGCATTAGCTATCGCGCTTTGTCATACACAAACGCAGCATAATCTGGCTCGAATGGCAGGTGCAAAATCCTTCCGGCGGGGCCGACTGGTAAGAAACTAATAATGATTGGCAGAATCCGCGGTGTAATAATAGATATCTCCGAAGCCCTGGTGGTCATTGAGGCGGCTGGTCTTGGCTATGAAGTTGAGATACCACTTTCGACTTATACTGTACTCGGTAATGTTAACGACGAGGTCACTCTGCACACCCATCTGGTGGTACGAGAGGATGCCCAGTTATTGTACGGGTTTTATACAGCTGCGGAACGCGAGCTCTTTCGGTCCCTGATTAAGGTCAATAAGGTCGGGCCCAAGCTTGCGATCACCATTTTATCGGGTGGAGATCCTGCGAGTTTTATACGCTGGATTCAAACCAAGGATATTAAAGCCCTGACCGCATTGCCTGGGGTTGGCAAAAAGACTGCTGAAAAACTTGTCATCGATATGGAAGATCGATTGCCGGTAATTACCGGGGTAGACGCAACCCTGACAGCAACGCCCAGGGTTCGCGATACAGATATCTTTGCTGATGCGGAGGCTGCGCTGATAGGACTTGGGTTTAAACCGCAGGATGCGGCCAGGGCGCTGGCGCTGGTAGAAGAGTCGGACCCTGATGTTGAAAGCCTGATTAGACTTTCACTGAAGTTGTTGGCGTAACAGGTCATGAAAACTATTTTCCGGCGGGAACCGACCCTTTTAATGCCAGTCATACTTGCCCCTGCGTTTGTCTGCGTTGAGAATAAACGATGATTGAATCGGACCGACTGGTTGCACCAGAGAAAAATAATATTGAATCCTCTCAGGACTGGGCGATTCGGCCAAAGACATTTGCAGAGTACCGGGGCCAGGTCCAGGTCAGTGAGCAGATGACAATCTTTATTGAAGCGGCGAGGGGACGCCAGGAATCGTTGGACCATACCCTGATTTTTGGTCCCCCCGGACTTGGCAAGACCACGCTTGCAAATATCATTGCAAATGAAATGGGAGTTCAGATCAAATCGACTTCAGGTCCGGTGATCGAAAAAAAGGGAGATCTGGTTGCTGCGCTCACTAACCTGGAAGAAGGTGACGTATTATTTATTGATGAGATTCATCGGTTACCACCAGCGATTGAAGAGATTTTGTATCCAGCAATGGAAGATTTCCAGATTGACCTGACAATTGGCGAAGGCCCTGCTGCCAGATCGATCAAACTTGATTTGCCCCAGTTTACTCTTGTTGGGGCAACCACACGCACAGGCCTGCTGACGTCACCTTTGCGGGATCGATTCGGAATCATTCAACGGCTTGAGTTTTATAACGTGGCTGATTTGACTCATATAGTTTCGCGGTCAGCGCAGCTGTTGGGTGTTAGTACGGATGTAGAGGGTGCACGAGAAATAGCGTTGCGTGCCAGAGGAACCCCGAGAATTGCTAACAGGCTGTTACGTCGGGTACGTGATTTTGCCGAGGTTAAGGCGGATGGTGTGATACATAAATCTGTCGCTGATCAGGCGCTTAATATGCTTAACGTTGATGTGAACGGTTTTGATCATATGGATCGTCGCTTGTTAATGGCCATGATTGAGAAATTTGATGGTGGTCCTGTCGGTGTGGATAGTCTGGCTGCTGCCATCGGCGAAGAGCGGGATACAATTGAGGACGTTTATGAGCCTTTTTTGATTCAGCAGGGTTTTATTATGAGAACGCCAAGAGGTCGGGTTGCGACCAAAAACGCCTATCTCCACTTCGGTATTCAGACCCCTGAAGAGGGTGATCTGTTTGGTGGTGAAGTCACCATAGAATGAATTAATTTCCAACTATTGAACGATTAGGTGGAACCGATCTCCCTGTTTGAGAGTCGAAACTTTTCGGGTTGTGATTACAGGCTTAAAGAAGCTACTGAACCGGCGTGGAGTTAGTGCCGTTAACTAAAAGGAAGAATGAAAGTTTGAACGAGCAATTATCAATTTTAGAACTTGTCCTTAATGCCAGTCTGGTCGTACAGGCAGTGATGGCCATACTGCTGCTGGCTTCCATGGTTTCATGGGTCATGATCTTTCAACGCGGGTTTACCCTGAACACAGTGAGGCGAGAGGCCATTGAATTTGAAAACGAATTCTGGTCTGGTAAAGATCTTCGCAAGATTTATCTTGAAATTGAGAATGCCGACCGCGAACCGATCGGGATTGAAAATATATTTGTCGCCGGTTTCAAAGAATTCACCCGTTTACGGCAGCAGAAAGCCGCAGATCATGATCAAACCATGCAATATGTCGCTCGCGCAATGCGCGTTGCGATGTCACGGGAAGAAGAACGGCTTGAAGCAGGTTTGCCCTTTCTTGCGACGGTTGGGTCGACCAGTCCCTATATCGGTTTGTTCGGGACCGTATGGGGCATTATGAATTCTTTTCGGGGCCTTGCTACGGTTAATCAGGCAAGTCTGTCTGTGGTAGCGCCGGGTATCTCGGAAGCGCTGGTTGCAACTGCGATTGGTTTGTTCGCAGCGATACCCGCCGTTATTGCATACAATCGATATGCCGCCCAGGTTGAAGTCAGCGTCAATCGTTTTGAAATTTTCACCGATGAATTCAGCGGGTTGCTTTACCGGGCGCTGCATAATCAGAAGTAGGAGCAAATAGTCTGATGGCCAAGGTCAACCGCAGAAAACCCATGTCCGAGATCAATGTGGTCCCCTACATAGATGTTATGTTGGTACTGCTTGTCATCTTTATGGTGACGGCACCACTTATGACCCAGGGCATAAAAGTTGATTTGCCGGATGCATCTTCGGGACCACTGGATGTTTCCGAAAATGAGATAACGCTGGTTGTCTCAATTAAATCTGACAACACCTATTACATGAATATGGGTGAAGAAGAGGAGCCGGTTGAGCTCTCTGTGATAGGTGAACGCGCTGAAAAAATCATTAAGGCGAACCCAAAAATTAAGGTGTTGGTCGAAGGCGACCACACATTAAGCTACGGCATTGTGGTTAACCTGATGAATACACTGCAGTTGGCGGGGGCTGAGTCGGTAGGTTTAATCACGGAACCCCCACGGCAGTAGCAATGAATCTCTCGGGTTATTCAATATTGTCCTATGTGCTGGCGGTGGCACTCCATGTCGCCATCGTGGCATTGCTGATGGTGAATTGGCAGGACGATGAGCGGATTGAGGCCACACCGGTTGAAAAATTTTATATTGATGCGTCGATTGTGAAAGAAAACCCTCATCGTGTTAAGCAAGAGAATGAGGCGAGGAAAAAAATACAGACACAGGCGCGAGCCGAAGAAAAGCGTCAAGCTGCGATCAAACAGGCCAGGCTAAACAAAGAAGCGCTGGAAAAACAGCAAGCCGAGGAAGTCGAGCGAGCAAAAAAAGCGCAGGCGGAAATTGAGAAATCCCGATTGCAACAGCTACTGGAGCAGCAACAGCGTGAGATTGAAGCCAATAAGCGCGAGAACGTGGAACAAATTGACGAGGCTGATCGTATTCGCCTTGAGCAGGAAATTGCGCTGGCGATCATAGATGAACAGGAATACCGACGCGCAATTACAGACGATGAAAAGGCCCAGGCATTTGTTGCCCAGATTCAACGTGAGATGATTCAGAACTGGAGTCGTCCTCCGAGTGCCAGGAATGGAATGCAGGCAATTGTCCGGGTGAGATTGGTGCCAACGGGTGAAGTAGTCAGTGTTGAGGTAGAAGAGTCGAGTGGTAACGATGCATTTGACCGATCGGTGGTGCAAGCGGTGCAGAAGTCGGAGCGGTTTTTGGTGCCAACTGATTCCCGTCAGTTTGAACGAAACTTTCGATCATTTACCGTGTTGTTCAGGCCAGAGGATTTAAGGTTGTGACAGGTATTCGGAAACAAATATTCAGAAACAGGAAGTGTGAAATGTTTACAGGAATTGAGCAAAAGGTCATGTCGAAATAATGAAGCAAGTGATTTTTATGGGTTTCCCGCGTTTTGTCAGTAGATTAATGCTAATACTTTTGCCAATGCATGTTGCGATGGCCGAGTTGAGAATTGAGGTCACCGAGGGTCTTGATGATGCGGTCAAAGTGGCTGTTGTACCCTTTGTCTGGGAGGGCCGCGAGGCTTTGCCCGAGAATTTGGCTGAAATAGTGGATGCTGACCTAAGACTGAGTGGTCGTTTTGAAACAACACCGGTTGATCAGATGCTGAGTTTACCAACGAGCGCCAGCGAAGTTTTCCCCCGTGATTGGCAGTTGTTACAAGTCGAATACGTTGTCATTGGTCGAATTCAAGCCATCAGTGATCGATTCCAGCTTCGATTTGAGTTGTACAATGTGCCCAGGCAATCCATTGATATTGTACAGACGATTGAAGGTAACATTGATGAGCTTCGGGATATGGCTCACTATGTTAGCGATGTTGTATTCGAAAATTTGACTGGCATCGAAGGAGCCTTTTCAACCCGCATCATGTACGTAACGGCGACCGGGCCTCTGGATGACAGGACATTTCGGCTTAACATCGCAGACGCCGACGGCCATAGAATTGAAACGGTACTGGAATCAAAGGAACCTGTACTCTCTGCAACCTGGGCACCCGACGGTAACAGAATTGCTTACCAGTCTTTTGAGAAAGACAGTCGACCGGCAATCTACATTGCTGATCTCACGACGGGTTTGCGGCAGCAGGTTACGGACTATGCAGGTTTGAATGGGGCGCCAGCGTTCTCTCCAGACGGCAAGAGTCTGGCAATGGTGCTGTCAAAAGATGGCAGTCCGGATATCTATGTTCTGGATATCGCCTCAAGACGGCTTCGCCGAATCACCCGTCATTATGGTATTGATACTGAACCTTCCTGGACACCGGATGGTGAGGCGATTATTTTTACCTCAAGCCGTGGCGGAAAACCGCAGATTTATCAGATGACCCTTCGGGATCTGTCAATTGAACGGTTGACCTTCGAGGGTGACTACAATGCAAAGGCCAGTTTTCTGCCTGATGGTTCAGGTCTGATCATGGTACATCGTCGGGATGGTATCTATCATATTGCAATGTTTGACCTGAAAAGGGGGAGAATGTCGATTCTCACCGAGACTTCGCTGGATGAATCCCCGAGTATCGCACCAAACGGAAGTATGCTAATTTACGCGACGCAGGTGAACGACAATGGTATTCTAGCTGCGGTTTCGGTCGATAGTCGGGTAAAATTCAATCTCCCCTCAAGTGAGGGCGACGTAAGGGAACCTGCCTGGTCCCCAAAGAAGCGAAGAACGTTCACGCCCCTCTCTCCCTAGATTCGGCTCTCAGGATTCGGTCGATAGAGGTAGATAGCGATGGATAGCAATAAAATGTGGTGAAATGTGACCTTGATCACGAGATTTTGAAGGGTGATTTGTGGTTTAATCCGCTTTTGGCGGTTGTTAGTAATTATTAGCGATATTAGGAGCTAATCATGGGAATAAGAATAAGTCGGGGCTTTTTAGCCATTTTCTTTGCAACGATGTTTTTGGTTGGTTGCGCAAGTGACAAATCAGATATGGATTCTATGGAAGATGGTCCGGGTGATGAAACACCAATGATGACCGATGAGATGGACAAGAAAGATACAATGATGGAGCCTGAAGTGGCTAAACCCAAGCTGCCTGAAGTCATGAATGGGGAGCTTTGGGTGCCCGGTGATTCAAATTCAGCGGAGCTTATGCGGCTTAAAGGTGTCTTTTACTTTGATTTTGACCAGGCTATCGTGAAGCGTGCAGGGCATATGGAATTAAACAAACACGCTCAGGCGCTTGCCAGCGACCGTTCGAAACGTCTTCGCCTGGAAGGTCATGCCGACGAACGTGGTACCCGGGAATACAACCTGGCACTGGGTGAAAGACGAGCCAACGCTATTCGAGCTTATCTGGTAGCACAGGGAGCATCCCGTACACAGATTGACGTCATTAGCTACGGGGAAGAAAAGCCCGCTGATGGTGGTCACAACGAACGTGCATGGGCCATGAACAGACGTGTAGCTTTCGTTTATAGATAGTTAGACGAATAAGTCGGTTAAGTGTGCTCCCGACGGGGGTGTCTCTTAACAAAAATCTAGATTCAGGGTTGACCTAGTGTCAGCCCTTTTTCTATCTATGACTGAGTTCTATTCAGAACGACATTATTGTAAGGTGCCGCACCGGTCCTTAATGATGAACCTTCGCACCAATTTCCGGTCATATTACGAAGCACACCTGGATTCCTTCGTATCCTGGATGCTTCTAATTATTGCGAATAGCTTTTATTTTTACCAACTTGACCGACTAAAGTTGGTGTAATGGGAAACTGACTCGTGCAACTAACCTCCGCTCCAAAACACCTGATCGCTGTGCTTCTATGTACAGTTTCATCCGCCTTGTATGCAGAAACCATTGATCCCGTGTCTGTGGAATCTCGAACTGAAGCACGCCTATCGGATCTGGAAGCGCCATTTCAGGCACCCGTTGACGCTGAGGATACTAATCAATTAGAGGGGATCGAGGGGCAATATCAACAGCAACTGCTACAGCAGGAAGTTGAAGTCCTAAGGGGATTAGTCGAAGAATTGGCGAATGAGTTAAAGCGCCTGAAAGAAACCGGAGATGATCGCTATCTTGAGTTGGATGGTCGATTTCAGGCATTGCGGGAACAGATGGCCGCCGGAGGTGGTATAGCCACACCCTTGCCGGAAACACCTCAAATAGTTTCAACGACCGGAGGAGCGGGAGAACAGGAACTGCCTGGCCAGCCCGGCGGTCAAAGTGAAAAGACGCTGTATGACACTTCACTTGAACTCATTCGCAATCGCCAATATGACCTGGCAATCACTCAACTGCAGGCGGTGATCACCGGTTACCCGGAGGGTATCTACGCCGCAAATGCGTATTACTGGCTTGGCGAGGTCTATGCAGCCAAACCCCAGCCGGACTATGAAAAAGCGAGGCAAGCACTTGCACAGGTGATTACATTCTTTCCGGAGAACCGCAAGGTACCGGATGCTGCTTTCAAATTAGGCAAGGTTTATCACCTGATGGGAGATTGTGGCCGGGCTAAAGAATTGCTGAATCAAATCATATCCCAGCATCAAGGGCGTTCTGTAGCGAAGTTGGCCGAATCTTATTTACGCAATAAAATGGAGAGCTGCGAACAATAATAATTTGTTCTGTTCAATTGGCTTTGCCCGTATTTTCAGCGAGCCCGGTTTACAAGCGATAGTTTTCAAAATTCGAACCCCCCTTCAACTCGATTAGCTCGAAGCCGATTAGTTTTATTGGCTCGACTGGCTATAAACACATGTTAAGAATCACGGAAATATTCAATTCACTTCAGGGTGAAAGCAAAACCACAGGGCGACCCACGGTCTTCGTAAGACTGACCGGTTGTCCGCTCCGGTGCCAATACTGTGACACAAGCTATGCATTTAGCGGTGGTGACATGCGCTCGCTTGCGAGTATTCTGGCTGAAGTTGCATCTTTTAAGCCTCGCTATATTACGGTGACAGGAGGGGAGCCATTGGCCCAACCTGGATGTATCGAGTTATTAACGAAGCTCTGTGATGAAGGTTATAAGGTTTCGTTGGAAACGAGTGGCGCTTTGGATGTTAGTCGGGTAGACGAACGTGTATCGATTGTTATGGATCTGAAAACCCCCGGTTCAAAGGAAGTAAGCAAAAACTTGTATAGTAATATCCCCTTGCTAAAGTCCAAAGATCAGATCAAATTCGTGATTTGTGATCGGGATGATTATAACTGGTCAGTGTTTAAGCTGCGGGAATACGAACTTGAAGGCAGGGTTGATGAGGTGTTGTTCTCTCCCTCAGTCGACCAGTTGGAAGCAACCGATCTGGCAGATTGGATTGTGAAAGACAATTTGCCGGTCAGATTTCAATACCAACTTCACAAAATGTTATGGGGAGACAAGCCAGGTGTCTGACTTGAATTGCAACCCTGATTCGGCTAAAGCCATTATCTTGTTGTCAGGAGGCCTGGATTCCGCAACGGTATTGGCAATGGCGACGGAGCAAGGGTATGAGTGCTATTGCTTGAGCTTTGATTACGGTCAGCGGCACAAAACTGAAATTGAATTTGCTTCAGGGTTGGCGAGTCAGTTTGGTGCCAGGGAGCATCGTACGATCAATATCGATCTTCGGGCATTTGGTGGTTCGGCGCTAACAGACGATGCCCTTGAGGTCCCGGTTGATGGAGAAGAAGCGGGTGTGCCCATAACTTACGTTCCCGCCAGAAATACGATATTTCTGTCCTATGCACTGGGGTATGCCGAAGTATTGCCCGCTCACCATATTTTTATTGGTGTTAATGCGGTTGACTACTCCGGTTATCCTGACTGTCGTCCTGAATTTGTTGCTGCATTTGAAGTCCTCGCTAACACAGCGACCAGAATCGGTACTGAAGGCAAGAAGATCCACATTGAAACGCCATTAATCAGTTTGAAAAAAGGGGAGATCATCCAGGCTGGTATCAAGCTGGGCGTTGACTACAGCAAAACCGTCTCTTGTTATCAGCTCAATGAAGCTGGGGTTTCATGTGGTGTCTGTGATAGTTGCAGAATTCGTCAGGCTGGTTTTGCCCAGGCAGGCATCGAAGACCCCACGCGTTATTGATCGGAAAGGCTTTTACCTTGATGTAACTTTATGGTTACACTGGGCGCCTGTTTTCGATAAATGCTGCCAATCCAAAAAATGAAAGAGACCCAAATTCTAGTTATCGATGATGATGAAGCCATTTGTGGGTTCTGTCAGGGCGCATTGTCCCGGATCGAGAATTTAACGGTGACGACCGAACATCGGGGTCGTCAAGCGTTGAGACTGTGTGACTCTAACAAGTTTGATATCGTTCTGAGTGATCTCAATATGCCCCATACAAGTGGCGTTGAGGTGCTAAAACGGATGAAGGAGAACAACCCGGCAGTGCCCGTTATTATCATGACGGGCTACCCCTCGATAGAGAATTCCGTCGAGTGTTTACGGCTCGGTGCAGCTGACTACGTTTTAAAACCCCTGATGCTCGAAGATTTGATCTCGACGGTGAAGGCTGTACTTGAACAAAGCCGTTTGCAGCAGGAAAACGTACTGTTGCGACGACAGCTCGAGAAGCGATCGTCGATGGGAGATATTCTCGGTATCAGCACCGCAGTGGATACAGTCCGTGATTCGATTTCAAGCCTCGCAGAAACCAATGTTGATGTGTTGATATGGGGGGAAACTGGCACAGGAAAGGAGTTGGTGGCTAGAAATATTCACTCGAGTAGCGATCGGGCAACAAAACCGTTTGTCCCCGTTGATTGTAGCGCGATTCCACCGGATCTATTTGAGAGTGAGTTCTTTGGTCACGAACGAGGCGCCTTCACCGGCGCATCGGAACGGCAATTGGGCTTAATGGAATATGCAGATGGGGGCACCTTGTTCCTTGATGAGATTGGTGAACTCTCGCTCCCGCAGCAGGCAAAACTGTTACGTGCGCTGCAGGAACGAAAATTCCGACGGGTCGGTAGTCGGGTGGAAGTCAAGGTTGATATCAGATTGCTCGCCGCGACCAATCGTGATCTCACCGAAGAGGTCAAGAGTAAACAATTCAGGGAAGACCTGTACTTCAGGATTCACGTTGGCGAGATCAGGCTGCCGCCGCTTCGACAAAGAGGCGGGGATGTTGAATTGCTTATCGGTCATTATCTTGAGGTGTTTGGTCCGGAGATGAACCGGCCAGGCAGGGAACTCAGTGACGAGGCTTTGGCGATGCTCAAAGCGTACAGGTGGCCGGGCAATGTGCGTGAACTTATTAATGTTGTGAAACGTATGCTTGCGATGAGTAAACGCAAGTTGCTCTCAAAAGACGATGTGCCATCTGATATCAGGCAGCAGATTGAAGGGGTTGGCACCAGCGCACCGGTTGGCGGCTTTCTCGGCGAGAAAGCGCGGGTACTTGAACAGTTTGAATATGATTATATGATCTCGATTCTGAAAACCTGCGGTGGAGATCTGTCAGCTGTCGCGAGAATGGCTGATATCTCCCGACAGTCGGTCTACAGAATGCTGGAAAGATTGAAGATTGATGCCAATGATTATCGACTGCCTTCTATCGGAGAGTGACTGAGAACCCGTTCACAGGTTCGGTAAAATTTGTCTTCCGTAACACGATAAATTGTCGTTATTGAGAAATGGGTCACTGTCCGATGTAACGTGGGAGTTACAGTTTACTTCATGTTTGTAACGCTGGGTTGACAATTTTCTGACCAGCGTTCCGATATTCGGCGTCAAAAAACCAGCTATAAATCAACAAGTTACGTTTTAGTTCGGTGATGTCATAACTTTGGCACGTAATCTGCAGAATATGGTCAACCAGCAGTCGCTTCCAGGGAGGAAGGATATGGCCTTATTATCGGCTTATGAAGAGAAGGCACTTACCAGCATAGAGCAAACTGACGTCTGGTTATCAGTGAGCGAGATTGGAACGTGTCGTTTATCAACATTAAATAAGTTAGTTGAAAAGGGGTATCTCGAAAGGATTCGTCGACCTGGCCCTTATATTCCAAATGAAAGTATTCTCTTTCGTTTGAATAGCATGAGTCTTAGCGCAACCGGTTAGTTCCCGGTCACCAGTCCGCGACCCAAAAGGAGGGGCCCAACCTCGGGGTCGCGTCCCCTGAAGCTTCGATAGAGGTCCATCGGGTCAGCGGTTCCACCTTTCTCAAGAATATGTGTTCGAAACAGGTTTGCAGTTTTTTGATCAAAAATCCCGTTTTCTTTGAATGCATCAAAGGCGTCAGCATCAAGCACTTCTGCCCAGATGTAAGAGTAGTAGCCCGCCGAATAGCCTCCGGAGAAGATGTGTTGGAAATAGGTGGAGCGATACCGGGGCGCTATTTCTTCCCGCAATGCGATTTTGTTTAACGCATCCGCTTCGAAGGTACTTGATTCAATTTTCTGTTGCCCAACTGGCAGATCGTGGTGCCAGCTCAAATCAAGATATGAGGCCGCGAGATATTCTGTCGTTTCAAATCCCTGATTAAATGTCGCGGTTTCTTTAATTCTGGCA
>Ga0206123_10002346_pt1 | contig 16585 bp, 42 predicted proteins | sample Helgoland_Spring_2_FD_160086 | JGI IMG/M metagenome (GOLD analysis project Ga0206123, IMG submission 160086) | Pelagic subsurface seawater microbial communities from Kabeltonne, Helgoland, North Sea - Helgoland_Spring_Bloom_20160316_1 | ecosystem: Environmental > Aquatic > Marine > Epipelagic ...
TAAGGTCTACACCGACTAGTGCTGTTGCGTGTATAGCATCTTTGCCATCTGAAAATGTTGCTGTTGATTGCATCGTTGGAACAGGGTCAGTTGATATCATTTCTTCATTGATTGTAACTGTAACGCCGTGTTTCACTAAGAAAGGCTTTATAGCCTCTAGGATGTCTTCTGATTTACGGAAGTAATACTTACCGAACGAATTGTACGAAGACTTTTTCGCTTTTAGCTCAGTCTGTACGACGGCTAATTTTTGGTTTAATTCTTTCATATTTGGTATATTTGGTGTATATCTATAATCACACATTTAATTTTAAATTTACATTGATCACTTCACTTAACTTATAGATAGTCAAGCACTTGTGAGTGGTCTACGTTAGCAATTAACTTGTCAACCGCTTGCTTTTTTAACTGTGAAACTCTAACATAAGCACCGCTACCTTCAATGCCTAATTGCTCTGCAATTTGCTTAGCAGATTGTTTATCACAATCAAGTCCATAGCTTAATCTTAGCACTTGATATTCTTTGTCTACTAAGTGTTGTTTTAATAAACTTGTTAAGTACATGTTTAAAAAATCTTGATTGTAAGGTTCTGACTTGTCTTCAATTTGTAAGAACAGATCATCGTCATCTCTAGTACCAGCATCAATACTTAAGAATATAGAGTTAAAGAACATGGCCACGGCTTTTTTGTCTCTACCAAAGTTCTTACGTATACTATTAGTAACGTGTTCTGGTAATCTCATTTGACCTCTGTTCTTATCTATCTCTCTACGTATACCGCCTTTGATACGCTTAGCCAAAAAACTTTTTAAAGTTTTCTCAGGATCTTCAGATGTGTTTATTCTATCCCAATCAATACGATCAACTGCTTTTATTAAGTTAACGTGACCTTCTTGTATCATATCTGTTACTGCCATAACTCCTGACGCCTGTTGTGATGTAGCAAACTTTCTAGCTAGATTTTCTACAAGAGGCATGAACTTAATAATAAGTTCGTCTCTAGTGTATTCGTCCCACATCTTACCCTCTAATCTGCTTAAGGTTGATTCAAGATCTTTCTTGTACCTTATATAGTTTTGTATATTATAATGTTTCATCGAATGTCTCTATTGTTTTATTAGTTTTTTTAAGCTCTGTAAAATTACCTAGATATTGTGTGGCTTGTACTTTTAAATTATCTATCCAATGGTAATTACCACCTCTTGGTTTGTCCATGATTAATCCATGGTAGTTAAAACCATTAGCTTTCAGCCAATATTCTGTTATAGCTCTGTGTACGGTTCTTCTAGCCGTAAAGAATGTTATAATATGACCTTCGTCATACCACTTGTTTAATCTTTCTTTAGCGTCAGGGAATACCTTAGCTTCTAAAAATTTATCAGAATGCTCATTTGGAATATCATCGCAGATAGTTCCGTCTATGTCTATTAAATAATTTTTTACCATCTTGATCTTCTTTTATCTCTTAATTGTGTTAATTTATCTAGTAATTTTCCCGCAATGTCTTTACTGATCTCATCAGCATAGTACATATCATATATTAGTCTTCTCATAATTGTTGGTTTAATAATTCTTTTTCTCGTTTTAATTGTTCACCCATGTTTCTATGTATTGTTCTAGTAGAACACTCCAAATACAATGCTAACTGGGTTATGGTAATCTTTTTACCTAAGTCGTTTAAATCTAGCATACATTGGTATATATCATCTTCGTGTATACGTTTTGATCTACCTATCAACTCACCTACTATAGATAGTTTCTGTTCTTTAGTTAAACCACAACCATACTTAAACACGACTTTACGTAGTTTATTTTTAGGTGGTTCATCTAAGTCTAACATGCTAACCTCATACACCATCTTTCTAAGAAGATCGATGTGTATTGTGAACGAAGTAAAACCTTGTTCTTTGATTGATATGATCTCTGCAATTTGCATGAACTCATCTTGATCAAGATCTGGGTTAAGATACCATAACGTTAGCAGATGCCATTTAAGGCTCTTATAAGTCGTGATCTTAGCTTTAGACGCAAACAGTGTATAGCATTCGTAAGTACCTTGTTCGAAGAACATATACTTATCGGTTTGATGAGTAGGTATATCGTCAACAGGATCTCTCTTGTACACGATGCGCCTATCATTTAATAGTTTTATATTTCTTTCGTGTGACATTAGCCTATTACTCTTATACTTTAGGGGCTGTTGTCACAGTCCCCATAGGTTTTAATGTTGTAATAATAATTCTTGTCTCATTATCATTAGGATATTTAATTTCATTAAATTCCTTAATTCTTTGTTTTAGGTCTTCGCTCATCTATTCTTTTCTTTATTATTATTATATCATTTGGTTCTACTTTGTAATCATTCATTAGTTCTTGTGGTACATTATCCCATGCGCCTATATAGTTCTGTACATTAAACCCTCGTTTAATACACTCATTATACAGGCTATTGTATCTGTTCTTAAGGTATAACAGTTTGTTATAAAAGAACTTAACGTGACCCGTACCTAATTTAAACTTATCAGGTATACCATCCATATTATATTTACCTTTAGCAATACAATTTGGTATACGTTTAATTTCTCTGTGCTCAGCTATTAAGTGTTGATTAACAAGATCAGCTGGTGGTATGCCTACATTTATTCTAGTCATTTTGTTCTTTTGCTATTTTAGTTAATAACTTAACAAGCTTTTGTACCGCTTTAGTTAACTCGCTAATGTCTCTATATAGTTGCTGTTCATTTTTATTCATAGTTACGTATGCATTTGAATAACGGGTGTCTATAGCTATTTGCTTTAGTTCTTTCGAAGTATGTAAACGTAGCAGTTTTACCTACATAACCTTGCATAAGCTTGAAGTTATCTTGTAGATACTTGAACTTATCCATAACAGGCATACCGAACTCATTACCTTCACTGTCAACAGCTAAGAACTTACCGATAGTACCGATACGCTTGCCTTTACCTTCAACCCAACCTGTTATTGTAGCCTCAGTGTCGTGAAAGTCTTTGAACTTTCTAAGGTTATGAGAACGCTTACATGCATAATTATCGTTAGTACGTAGTATAGAGCCTTCGAAACCACTGTTCATATTAACTTTGTGCATTTCTTCAGCCTCAAGCTGATTAGGCATTTGTATAGTGTCAACAATGTGTATACTATCACCCATCAACATCAACGCTTCGCTGACAAATTCTATGCGCTGATCAAATGGTAGCTGTTCGTCTATGATATCATAACAATGAAATTGTACAAGATCTGCTGATTCTAGCATGTCTATGTCATCTGGTTTTTGTCTTCTGACTAATGATATGATAGTTTCGAAATCGTCTCTTAGATCATGATTATACAGTTCGCCATCTAGTATAACGTGAGGGTATTTATTAAAGAAAGGAGCTAGTTGCTCGAGTATGTGGTTTATGTTTTTCCACTCTTTACCTGTGCGTGAGTATGCTTTTATATCATATTCGATCGGTCTGCTAAAGTGATTTACTTGCTCACACTGTATTACACAGCGAACGCCGTCAAGCTTTGGCTGCATAAATACTGGTTTGTTGTAGTCTACTGGTTTGTTGCTAACAGGGTATGCTAGCATTGGTTTTTTTCTCATCATTATTTTTTTCCTTTTCTTAATATTTTGTTTACTTGTGCCATTCTCCCTTTGATAATAGCACATTTTTCATACTGTTCATCTTCTTGAAACATATTCATTAGTGTCATTAACTTTGCAGCTTCACCTAATGCCTCTTCTTCTTCAGTTAATTCAAGATCTTGATAAGCAACAGAGCCAGCTATGTCAGCTCTGTTAACGTGATCGAACCAGTCTTCCATAGACTTTAACTTAACCATTCTACTTACTATCTTGATAGCTAATGTGTTAAGACCTTCTTCACCTACTTTAAGATCGTTGATCTTATCTAATATTTGTTTGTTTGATACCCTTTTATTATCCGTCATCGTTCGTATTTAGTTTGTAATATGATTCATCTAACTGAGAACCATAAGTTGTTATTAATTTATTTGGTAATCCCACAAAGATACATTCAAAGTCATCACCATTACCAAATCCTTGGAATATACTTATCCACGTTTCTTTATCATAATCTGACCATATATAATATATGTAATCTAGATCACCATGTCTTGTTTGTACGTGTTCTATTTCCCAACCGCTAATAGGTTCATTTTTTAATACAGACATAGCTATATCTAATCCTAATCCCTCTGGATATCCATCACTATGCACATAAAACTGTGCGTGTATTTTATCTGGGTGACTACTAAATGTCACCCCCTCTTCTCTTGTTGCAAATCTAACTTGCGCTCTCGTACTCATAATAATATTCTTGTATTCTGTTAATAATTCCTCTTCCATTAGCCGTGTGGAAACCATAGCTGTGCGTGTGTAACGCGGTTATTGGTCTATTCTCTAGTAATAGATACATTAATTCACACTCGTCGTAATCCATATCTAACGATATATCTGTTATAGCCATAGCTAACGCGTGGCAATCGTGTCTCGGCATCATACCAAGATCTTCTCTTATATATTTTTCTACTTGTTCTGTTGTCATATCTAATCTAATAATATCATGTAAGCTTCTGCGTTATTTTTTCTGAACCAACCAAGACCTTGTCTTAGTTCATTTACATTACAAGGCATACCCATTTCCATACACATAGTTGCACCCATAATAAAGTCATACATACTTAGCTCTACATTGTTTAACTGGCAACTGTCACCGCTAAATCTATTTTTCACCTCAGCACCTTCGTTGTATAGTTCGCCATTGAACCATTTAGGTAATTTTTGTTTGTCTAGTTCTTTCATATTGTTTAATAATTTCTTGTTCTGTTTCATAGTTTATATTTTTCTTGTAGTAAATAATCTCCGTAATAAAAATCTGTTCTACCGTTTGGATGTAATTCTCTTGGTAAGAAAGTTATCAGTTGATCTACTTGATCTATACTTAATTGTCTATATCTATCAGCACTTGATAGTGATGCAATTATACTTCTATAACTAGAGCTATAATTTATTTTAGACTCTGCTAAAGCATCTAGCACTTCTGGTTTTACTTGGTCTATTAATTTCATATTATATTACTTTTTCTGCTACAGTTTGTGTGTTTAACTCGCTATTGTCATCTTCATCTTCAACTTCAACAAACAATTTGTGTACTTTTTCTACTATCATTTCAACTAATTCTTGTGTATTAGTAAAATCAAAGTGTTGAAGCTGCACTCTACCATCATAATCAATCTCAAACTCTTTGTCATAGTTTTCAACATCATCAAAGTCGAACTCATCTACAGCTTTTTCAATAGCTTCGTGTACATGGTCTAGCTGTAAACCTGTTAACTCTGGTTTATTAACATCTGCTAATTGTTTTTTGGTTGTTTCTAACTCGTCTTTAAATCTGCTTGCGTCAGTAGTTTTTTCTTCGATCGCTTTTTCTAAGCCAGCAATCTTTAGCTCTAAATCTTTTGCATTCATATCTATTTAATTTAATTATTTATATTTATATTATCCAAACTTATTCGTATTTAGTTTGTATTTGTAACTAGTGAGGAATCGAACCTCATACTCGTCAGTAGTTGCGCGCTCGTGAAAACGTTTACGCTCCATACCTAGTTATTCCATCTCCTACCACTATGATTGCGGTGTGTCAGAGGTATCATCATAATACCAATAAGAGAATTGTTGGGCGGCTAATTTAAAGCACGCACTCACATTTTCACGTGTGCCTTTAGCAGTTTCTCACGTTATTTGTACCACACAGCGTACACTTTACACCCACTAGGAGTTGTACATGCGTGTATTCTTTTCTTTTCCACCGGTTTGTTTAACAGGCTTTTGTCCATATACTTTGGATTCTTGCTGTTTAGTTTTCTCTTTTTCATGTTCTTCTAAATTCTTTATTAATTTTTATTCTGTCTATCCATGTTACATTCTATCTACACCTTCTACCATTAGAATTATTCCAATAGCGAACGTTATCGCACCTTCTACACCCATTAAACCACTTGTTAATAGTATAGCTCCTACTCCCACCATTATGGGACCTGACTTGTCTTTTAAAAATTTCTTCATATTATTCTGATATTCTATTTATTGTTGCTAATTTATTTTGTAAGTCATATAACTTTTCTTCTAGTTTTACTGAGTGTTGCTTTGCGCACTCATGTTTAGTAGGACTAATAGCATTACTTAATTTATTTTGTAATACCTCATTTTGTAAGCTTAAGTTTGTTACTCTAGTTTCTAACTCATCTATTTTAGGCATGTAGTGAGAGTTACCATAAGTTTCATTAGCTCTTTCCATACTCCAGTCGTGATACCATTGACTAACATATTTACCTTCAACTACTTGATTAGCTCTTTTGATGTAATAGTTTTTGAGACAATAGCTTATTAAGTACTCTAGTCTATCGATCTCTATAGGTATTAACTTGCAAGATCTAGTAGTAAATTTTCTGTAATCACCGTTGTCTAATTCAAAATACTCAGGCTCACCTTCACATCTTTTATTTAATTGATAATTACTGTAACCACTGTTCTGATTTCTTACATAACCAGTTTTAAAACTAGCTACTTCAATAAAACTTGGATTTCTATTATCGTGATTCTTGATCGGTAATCTCCACACTATTGTACCATTTTTCTCTTGTCTTGGCGTACTAACATCTGTTATACCAAGTAAGTCCATCTGAGTTGATACTACAGCATATCTCGGTCCGCTTTTAAAGTATTTACCTTTTGTTTTTAACATTTCTTTTGTTACTCTCATATTATCTATATTTTTTACTTTGATTTAATGCTTTAACTGTTGTAAAGTCATCTATCTTTCTTTGTACTTCTTGTATCATTTGTAACCAATACTCTCTAGTAATGATTGGTCTCTTGTCCATTAACTCTGCATCATCTTGATTCTTATGCATTTCTGCCGTGAAAGTGTCTACCATCTCGTCTAGCACTATTCTATCTTGTATATTAAACTTCATGATTTAGCTATTGTTTCAAAGAGATAAGTATATCCTTTGTAGTTAAACCATTCGCTAATACCTTCTTTGTTGTTAAACTCAATACAGCCGAAGTTAGCTGGCAGCTCACATACTTTGTATGGTCTGTAGATTGCATTACCTAATTGTATGTAATCTTTTTTGAGGTGTTTCATTGTTTGCATATTATATTGTTTTTGTTATTTATATTATCCGTTAGTGTTCGTATTTATTTTGTAATTAATCGTGAGTCATCGTGTTCCATCCACTCTATATTGCTTAGTCTATGACCTTTGAAAGTAATATACTCTTCAGCATGTTTGTTTATTGATACTTGGTATTGATATACCCTACCTGTTTCGTAATCTAATACTGTAATACACTTCTTCTTCATGTTATTTATTTCTTTTGTTATTAATTCTTTTAATTTAGCTCTTATGATACTACTATGTATCCATTGATTGAGCATATTATCTATTTCCTTCATTCTTATGTTTCTTTTTTCTTGTATATATTTTTTTACTAACAAACACTCGGGTTCCAGGCGTCTTTACACCTTGATCGATCTGTACTTGTCTTTTGACACTACGTTTTTGTTTATTAGTTAATTTCATTAGCCGAGCATAGTACCATAACCTTTACGACGAGTTAGTTTTGCTATTTTTTTAGCATCTTCACTTGACATAATTTGTATGGAATTACCTGTTTTGTGATTAATTACTGGTGCACAACCATACGCTTCGACTGAAGAGCATGAGACACATACTTTGAAGCCGAGACGTAGTCGACCTTCTGGTATTATATTTTTACATTTGCATTTCATATATATATTATCCAACAGTGTTCGTATTTAATTTGTATAATCACGTAGGCAATAACTACCGATCATTATAGTGATCAATATAAGTATTATCCACGCTCCCATTATAGTGAAGATATTAATATTGATACAAACATCACTAACATTATTAATTCCGCTACGTTTGATTCTATTTCTTTTGTTATTTTCTTCTTCATATTTCTCTTACATTTATATTTTCATCTAATCTTTTACAGTTTTCTATCGCTTTATACAATAATTCTTGTGAGTTTGCACTGTTAAACCACTCTTCTTTTTCCCAGATATAGTATATCCAGTCGTTCGCTTCACTCGCGGTTTCAAAGTAGTTTTGATACTTATTACCATACGAGTCAGTTACTTTCGCGTTGTACCATTGACCTGTTTTTCTTGTTATACTGTAATCTCTCATATTAATAGTATTTGTTTTCTTGTACTTCATTGTATTTCTTTTCTAACTGATCGAACCACTCGTCTGACTCTTGTTTTTCTTTCATTTCTGTCCACACTTTGTGTAGTTCTTGGTTAGTCATATTCTTCTCGAATATATCTTTTTTCTTTACTTTAAACATATTATTTATTTTATTTGATTACTAATTTATACTCTTTTGATTTGTATTCTTTACAGTTTAGTACATACTCGATCGGATTTACTTGATGAGTTTTGAACTGAGAAAAACCACTTGGTCCATCATTAGTTATTTGTACTGTACCTTGACCTTGACGACCTACATACTTATCCATTTCTACTAATATAGTCTTAGTTACTACATCACTAGTTGGTAGATTAAACCACATTTGTTTTAATTCATTTCTAGTCATAATTTTAATTTTTTAATAAATAAGTTAAGTCATCAATAGTAGTTTCTAAGAACTTCTCTCTACACTCTGATTTATTATATTTAAAAATATTATTTAATAATAGTTTTAATAATTTAATTTTAATTGTTTCTAACATACTTTATTTATTTAATTTATAATTTATTTTCATTTATATTATCCAATATACTTCGTATTTATATTGTATTTTGTTGTAGAGTGAGAATCGAACTCACAAAAACCATTACTACAGTGTACTCCAAATACTTGGTCATTCATATTTTATAGTGGGAAATGTACTCAACTACCACTTTTGTACATGAAAATTACTTACTATTATTCAGTAATTGTTTGTAAATCTCTACAAAACTTTGGTACACAATTTGAATTAGTGTAACTTTTGTATTTTTGAAAACAATTCATTTCTTCAAATTTTACTTTATGAGTATTATATACTTCATCATGATTATAAGAAACATTTTCTTGTTTTTTGTTAGTAAATGTTATTACTACATTTTTACCAATTAGAGACTTTCTAATTACAAATCTTTTAGTTTTAAGTTCTTCAACTTTTGTTAACTTTGACATATTTTATTTTTTAAGTTATTAATTAAGTTATTTATTTATTTTTATTAGTTTGTTTGTTCATATATATTATCCAAAACAGTTCGTATTTAGTTTGTAAAAGTATATATTTTATTTATTTGATATTTATTGTGTTCACCCACTACCCCCACTGTCTGACTGTGAAGTTTATTTTTTATTTAATATTATTAGAATTTATATTTGAATAATTTAAAGTTTGAATATAATTTGTTTGATATTTTTTATTAAAGTTATTTGAATTAATATATATAATTGAATTAATTTTTAATATTGAATTGATTGGAAATGTTTCAAATTTATTTGGAAGATTATGAATTAAATAAGGAAAATATATTTGATTATTTAATTTAAGAATTTGATTTGATTTGAATTTTAATTTATTCATAATTTTATTATTTTTTTAAATTTATTATTTTTATTATTATATTTATTTGTTTCTGTTTACGTATATATTATCCAATGTAGCTCGTATTTAGTTTGTATGAAATAAAGAATATAATGAAAAGGTAAAAACTTTCGACGTAACGTATTGATAATGAGGCCCATGGGCTAAATGGAAACCGTTTTTGTAATGGGCTGGGTACCAGGGGGATAGGGGGCAGCACAATACCTCTATATTTACAATATAAAAACTGTGACATTAGGTAGCTAAGTATTAGAGTAACAGGCTAGTGTCACACTTTTGGTAATTATTACCATGCACTTGTAAATTACTTATTTACTATGTAATCATACTAAGTATGAAAGGAACACCGTTTAAGCTTAAGCAGAAGTTATCACCATCAGCAGCTAAAAGAAAGGCTGCTAGAGATCTTGCTATGGCTAAGACTCCAGCTAGAAGGCGTAAGAAGGCGCAGAACCAAAGAATAGGTCAAAGATCTGATTCTGATTTACACCACACGGGTTCTGGGGTTAAAAGGATATCCATAAAAAATAACCGTGGGTTCTACGGAAAAGGAACAAAGACGGAAAAAGCATAGGGATAGACCCTAAACCAAGTCAATATTAACCAAAAAAACCAAAAATGACTTATTTATACTACAAGACCAGTACATACACTGGCAACCTAAAACCGAATAAAACAACAATTAACCATTGGAAACACCTCTCTGAGAAGAAAAACTGGAGAATAACCCAATTACCTAACGGATTCTATCAAACAGAATGCTTAAACCCTGATAAAGAAGGGGAATGGCAAGATGTTACGCGTAGAGAAACAATAGAAGGGGCGGAGACGGCTATAAACGGTAGTGTTAAGCACTTTACAGACAAGTTAGAGGCTACGAAAGGGCCAAAGGTTGTAAAAACTTTCGAATAGAGTACAATTTAATCAAATTTAATTTAATACATGGAATACAATCAACCAAGCGAGATTGTCAAAGACGTAAACTTTGGCGATAACGCTAAGAATAAAATAGTAGCTGGTGTTGAAAAGCTAGCTAAAGCAGTTAAATCAACCTTAGGTGCATCAGGTAAATGCGTAATTTACGAAGATGCTAGAGGTTTACCGGTAATAACAAAAGACGGTGTAACAGTAGCAGAATCTGTTGTCTTATTTGACCCGGTTGAAAATATGGGTGCAACCCTTATTAAAGAAGCTGCTAGAAATACAGTGAGAGAAGCAGGTGACGGTACTACAACAGCTACTGTCCTTGCTGAATCATTGCTAAAGGAAGTTAACAAGAGTGAAGTTAACACAAGAGAAATTAAAGACGGGATTAAATCCGGTCTTAAGAAGGTAAACGATTACCTAAATAAGATTTCTGTCAAGATCGAAGGCGATATGCTCGAATCTGTTAGTTCAATAAGTTGCAATAATGATGCGGAACTAGGTGAGATTATAGCGGAGGCTTATACTAAAGTAGGTAAAGATGGTGTGGTATTAATGGAAGAGTCTCCAACTGAAGAAACATACGTCGAAGTAGTTGACGGTGTTCAAATCGACTCAGGACTCACATCCCCACATTTTGTTACTGATAAGGACAAGCAGATAGCTGAGCTTGATAACCCATTAGTATTAATAGTATCTTCAGAAATACCTAACATAAGAAAAATACAAACAGTATTAGAACATGTTATAAAAAGCAAACGATCGCTCTTAATCGTTGCCCCAGTAGAACAACAAGTTAAAGCCGCTTTACTTATGAATAAAGTAAAAGGTAATATTAAGGTAAACATCGTTGATTTACCAGGCTTTGGTCCTACTAAAGATGATACCGTAGCAGACCTTGCTTTTCTTGTTGGTGCTAAGGTAATCAATGAACAGTTAGGTGATGATTTAGATCTTATAGATATAGATTGCTTAGGTGAAGCTTATACTTCTATAACTGATGATAAAAATACAGTACTTACTATAGATACTCCAGATGATGAAATGGAAGAGAGAATAGAGAGCATTAAGAAAACTATAGATAAATGGGAGAAAAACCCGTTTATACAAAAGAAACACAGACAAAGGTTAGCTATGCTATCAGGTAGTGTTGGTATGGTAAAAGTAGGTGCTGATTCAAAAGTAGAGCTTAAAGAAAAGAAAGATAGAATAGAAGATGCTATCTATGCTACAAAAGCAGCATTAAAGGAAGGTATTGTACCTGGTGGTGGAGTTGCACTGTTAAACGCATCTCAAAAGATTAAAGCTAAAACACCTGGTGAAAAAATCCTACTAAAAGCTATTCAAGCTCCTTTTTACACTGTACTTGACAATGCCGGTATAAATATGATGGATGGATACGAAGATCACGAAGGTTACGGCATAGATGTAATAACTGGCGAAAGAGCCACGATGATCTCAGCTGGTATTATAGATCCTGTACTTGTAACCAAGTCAGCACTTAAAAATGCAGTAAGTGTAGTATCAACAATTATATCTGCAGATTGTGTAATTTCAAATATGAGAATGAATGAAAGCAATCAATAGATATATTATAGTAGACAGAATAAAGACAGAGCCTAAAAAGGTTGCTGGTCTTATAATGACGGATGACACGGACGTAGACAACCGTTATCTAAAAGCAAAAATAATATCGTGTGGACATTTAGTTGAAGGATTAAAAGATGGTGATACGATATATTACGATAAACATGCTGGACACGACATATCATGGAAAGATACTCTTTATAGAGTTATTCGTGATGGTGACGTAGTTCTAGTAGATTAACCTAAACCACAAACCCTAAACCTTAAACTCAAAACATAAAACAATTAATTAATTAAAAAAACAAAATTATGGCAAAAGAAACAATGCTTTATTTTTCTTTAGACGCGAACGAGCGTGGCGTGTATCCTGCAAGGAACTTCTTGGGACTTGATATGACGGATGCAACTAGCATGAAAGTTTCATTTAAAGAGGAAGATGGTAGCGCAGATGCAGTTATTGTAGATTTAACAATTGCTGCAGGAAAAGCAAAAGAAGCGGCTGAGGTTCTAGCAGGCGCATTAGCAGGGCAATCTAGAGGTTTAACAATTATTGCAGACACGGAGAATTCAAATTTCTTGTATCCGTTTGAAGCAATAGCATCAATAGCTTAATCATGGAAAGATACTTATATTTTACAAATCCAAATGATACAGGCGCTCCAAATGCAACACAAGAGCTAGCTATGTATCCAACTAGTGCTGTTACGTGTATTTTCGCGGCTTCAGCTACTACAACAACTATTAACTTAGTACCAAGAGATGGGACTGTTTCTACTGAAGATGTAGTTACTCTAACGCATGCTGATGGAGATCATAAAAATATTATGGGAGCTTTGGTTTCTATGATAAATGCTGAGAAAAACAACAGTCCATTTCAGGTTGTATCAGATAAAGAAAACGGAGTGTTTAACATAAATGGGGTAACAGCTTGCGCTATTACATCTATAGACTAATACATATATAAACATGAAAACAAATTTTTTATATTTTAGAGAAAATGGTTATCAGGAGTTCACATACGCTTCTGGTGCTCAAACATTTACTATAAATGGAGATGCTAACTGGGATTTAGACATCGGTGATTCTGAAGAAGCTTTAATCAAAGTAACTGTTAATGGTACTACAATAGCTACTGGCGGTAGAAGTATTTCTGGTGGGGTTGTTACTATAGCTGCGGCATCTGGCTCTGGAGCTGATTTAGTGGCTGGTGACGTTGTTATTATAAGCTTAATACCAGCCGAAGGTACTGAGGCTTGTTTTAGAGCTGATAGACTTATGGCTGTTACCAGTACTAGTGATACCGTAACGGTTTTAAATTTCAAAGCATCTAAAGGTACAGGTCACGTTGATACTGTAACAATCACACATCCTGATAACGATGGCGCTGAATTTAAACTTATAGCGGATTATATCTACGAGGTTTGCAATGCTAATATTGCTGAAAGAGGTAACGTTATAACTTGTTGGGACAAGCAAAACAACGTTGTTGGTAGAGGCCTGGCTAAAGCTGGTGCTACTAAAATGTTGTTAGCTATCGTAGCTTAGTGAGACTAACCGCGCAAGATTTGCGTGAAATGAATATCCTGAAGTATTACAGGCTCACTAGAAAGTGGGTCTGTAAAACTTACGGGTTAAAAGATGCAGATTTAGAATTATTAATTTATTTAGATTGTAAAGGAAGATTTACACGAAACGATTTTATCAACGGAGTTTATACATACTCATGGGATAAAAACAGATGGGAGAGATTAAAACGAGAAGGTTGGATCGAAACCTGGAGACACAGGAATAGAACAACGATTAAGTACTCAGTATTTAAAACATCGTGGAAATGCTCTCAAATGATTAGTAGGATATATAGAATCCTATTAGGTGAGGAAGACTTACCCACTTCAGAGCGAAGTGTATTTTATAAGAATAAATCATATACAGATAAAGTTTATAATAAAGCTATAGATGATATGATAAAAGACAAAGATAGATAATGTACAAGGAATCACCAGCAAAAAAAAGAAGTTGTTATAAAATGAAGCCAAAAAGCCCAATGTTAAAAGCTCTAGTTGGAAAACAACACAACTTACCGGAAGAATTAAAAGCTAAGATAGAAGCTTCTCCAGCTAAAAACTACAAGAAAGGGTATTACGGAGCATAATGGCATTCAAACTAGGTAAAAATAGGGGGTTAGAAGCTACTAATGGTGAGATCAAAACTAAATTAAGTTTTGGTAGACAGCCTAGTGGTATAGAGTCTATTCCTGGAACGCCTATTATACCCATGCCTTTAGAAGAAGGTATTATGGGTGAAGCTAATATGGATGGAACTATACATGTTAACAACCAACTTAACCCTAACAGTCTTGAATACAGACAAACGATTAATCACGAAATGAGACATGCTACAGACATGAGGCTTGGTAAACTAGCTTATGATGATAATAGCGTAACTTATAATGGAGAGGTTTTTCCAAGAGAAACAATAAATGATAAAGACATGATTAAGGTTGATGGTAAGTGGAAGGAAGCCGGAGACACTGGTTTTCCTTGGGAAAATGACGCTAATAACGGAAACGAATAATATGTGGAGTTTATTTAAAGATAAAAACGAAATTAACGAGAAAAACGTGGTAGGATTTATATCATTCATAGTAATGGTATTATTTGCTATAGCTGATCTTGTAACTAGCTTTATATTTATAGATGGAGAGTTAGTAATTAACGAGGTGATATACAATTCATTTGTGTGGGTAACACTAGGATGTTTTGGTATTAGTTCGTTTGAAAAAGTAAAAACAAAATAATATGTTAGGCAAACTATTTTCCGGTGGAGCTGCTGATTTAGTAAAGAGCGTAGGTGGGGTAATAGACAACCTACATACATCTAAAGAAGAAAAACTAGCTGCTGAACTTAAAATCAAGCAACTTATAAGTGATTATGAAGTAGAGATGGAGAAGAATATAACCTCTCGTTGGGAGGCAGATTTAAAATCAGACTCATGGCTTAGTAAAAATGTTAGACCAATGGTGTTGATTTTTTTAATAGTATGCACCATGATACTAATATTTATAGATGCAGGTGCAATAAAATTTAACGTAAAAGATTCTTATATAGATCTTTTGCAATTAGTATTAATAACCGTGATCGGTGCCTATTTTGGCGGTAGATCATTAGAAAAAGTAAAAAAATAAAATTATGGGATTAAACTCAACAGAAGTCTCTTACGGCTTTGGACAAATGGGTAGTATAATAGCTAACGCTAGTGCTGTGCTAACATCGAATGGTATTACCGCAGACCCTGGTGTCGGTGCTAATGCTGTTTTCTGCGCAATAACATTTTTAGAAGATTCTACATTTACGCTTTTAACGGCTGATGTATCTGGTTTGTATCCTGGTAGTGCTGTAGCTAGTACGTCTATAGATCCTCAAGGAGTTACAACGTCTGGGATTTCTTTTCCAGCTGGAGTTACTATTTATGGAAAATGGACAGCTATTACTTTAGCTACTGGTAAAGCCGTTGCTTACATAGGATACTAATGTTAGGATTAGGATCTAATCTTACAAAAGGTGGTGCAGGGGCAAAAACTATCGTAACCGATAATTTAGTATTAAAGCACGGTTATGCAGTAAACTCTGTCCAACCACTAAGTTCTGGTGCTGCTGCTATAAATGCTGATGCTAATGGTACTGATCATATAGACGTGGGTACGATAGAGATAACTACTAATGACGTTTCGGTGTCTGCTTGGGTGTATGTAACGGATTGGGTAAATAACGCTGCTATTTTTTGTAATAGACATTCTTCTAGTCCTAACCCTGGTTTTTTATTGAAAAAAACGAGTAGTAATACGTTTGTTATATTCACAGATGAAGCTACTAGCGGACACGTAAGTTCTTCGTCGGGGGCAAAGAACGCTAATCAATGGTACCACGTTTGCGCAGTACTAGATAGAGATGGTTTACAGTATTTATATGTTGATGGTGTGCTTGAAGATTCTGATGATATATCTGCTTTAGCTGACAGTTTAACCCACGCGACTACCGCGCGTATAGGTAAGGACCAAGGTAGTACTGAATTTAACGGTTACATCTGCAATGTAGGTTACTGGAATAGAGTTCTAACCCAAGCTGAAATAAAATCTATAATGAATAAAAATTACGCAGGTTTATCTAATAGCGAGAAAACGAGTTTAGTTTCATGGTGGAATTTAGATGAAGAGACAGCTACAGATGGAACAGCGGGAACAGGTGGGGTTAAAGATTATCATAGTACAAATCACGGAACTTTATCATAATGGCGACGACAATACAACAAATAGAATTACCGAAAAAAGCTAGGGCGTTAGATACCTCTGGAAACAACAACCACGGACAAATATATTCTGGTCGAGGATTAGAATTTGATGG
>Ga0206123_10002350_pt1 | contig 16569 bp, 14 predicted proteins | sample Helgoland_Spring_2_FD_160086 | JGI IMG/M metagenome (GOLD analysis project Ga0206123, IMG submission 160086) | Pelagic subsurface seawater microbial communities from Kabeltonne, Helgoland, North Sea - Helgoland_Spring_Bloom_20160316_1 | ecosystem: Environmental > Aquatic > Marine > Epipelagic ...
GAATGGTCTGCTCCTCAAAATTTAGATTTCCCAATTAATACACCTGACGATGATATATTATATATATCTGACATGGAAAATAAGTTGGCTTATTTCGCGTCTTCTCGTGCAAGTAAACAAGGAGAATTAACTGTTTATAATGTTACTGTAGAATCTGTTCCATTTGTTCATTCAGTTATTTATGGTTTTTTTATAGCAGAGGCAAACCCTGATATGAAGGATGCAACTATTTCAGTTAGAGCAATTGATAAGGATAGAAAGTATGGAGTTCACACAACAAAAAGTGAAACAGGAGAGTATTTATTAATGTTCCCTACAAATGGAGGGAAGTTTAAAATATTGGTTGAAACATCAGCAAATGCTCCAGTTCATTCTGCAATAATTGACATACCTCCATTGGATGGTTTTAGAGCATTAAAACAAGAGTTACGATTGGTTGGAGAAGGAGATGAAGAAAAATTAGTTGTTAAAAACCTGTTTGATGAATCAGATGAATTTAGTATTGATAACCCATTAGTGGTTCAGAATATATTGAAAGAAAAAGCTAAGATGAAAGTGAACACTTCTAAGGCAAAACTAGATTCTATTTCTGCTATTCAAAAGGAAGAAGAGATTGCAGCAGGTAATAATTTGCAGAATTCTTTAGGAAATGCATTAGCTAATGGAGCAAATAAATCAGTTTATAAAGAGTTCTCTGATGAAGAAATTTCAGAGAAGACAAATGAAACTGCTTCAAAAATTATTAGTCAAACTGAATTTTCTAGAGCTAAAGCAATTTCAGCATATAAAATTGCAGAAGATAAAAGTGCAGAAGCTAAGCTATTAATTGCTGAATCTGATCAATTATTATCGGAGAGTGAATCTGCGGTTTCTGAATCTGAAAAAAAGGAGAAATTAGAATTGTCAGAGCGTAAAAAAATGGAAGCTGCTAAGTTGGTTAATGAGGCTTCAGGAGCGTTAACAATAGCAAAAACGTTAGATAATGAAGTGGTAGAAAGAAGTAGTGATTTGGCTAAGGTACAAGCTCTCCAATCAAGCATTAATTCTAAATTAGAAAGTAAGGAAAGAGTTTTGGCAGAAACGGAATTAATTAAATTAGATGCAATAGCTGAAGCAACTTATCATAATGAATCCGCTTTAGATACAGAATTGAAAATTACATCGGAAAAATTTTCAATTGAAGAAAAAAGATATAGTAATTTAAATGAAAACGTAGTTGATTTGCAAGATAGAGAGATTGAATTAACTGCATCTGTAAAAACGTTGCAAGAGAAAAAAAATCTTACAAAAAAGAAGAAAGAGATAGAAGCATTAGATAGTCAAATTAATACTTTAGAAATTGATATAGAGGATACTCAATATGACTTAGAGTTGGCTAGAAAAAAAGTAGCAAAAGCAAAACAGCCATATCTTAAAACAAAAAATGAAGTAGCTATTACTAAATTGGTTATAGCGATATTAAATGGAGATGAGCAAAATGAAGAAGAAGTTACAGAACCTCAAAAAATCAATTTAGAAAACGATTTAGCTTATTTTGAGAAGAAAGGCCTTGTTGGTTTATTTCCTAATGAAGATGAAGTTGCAGTTTTGGCAGAGGTTGATAATTCTTATAATATTAGTGAACATAAAGAAGAATATGAAATTATTGATGAGCAAGGAGAAATTATTGATTACAATAAAAACTACATCACTCAATTAACTAATAATACTGAAAATGTAACAGATTCTGAAGTTAAAAAGAAAACTAGCATTGAAATTTATGAGAGCTGGATTAATGACATTGATGATGAAATAAAAATTAGAAAAGCACAATTAGCAGTTGAAGAAAATGTTACTGAAAAAGAGCGTTTTGAAAATAAAATTACTGATTTAGAAGCTTTAAAAGTTGAAAACAGTAAGGCAATAATAGCTTACGACTTAATTGTGGAAGAATCGTTACAAGGAAGTTCAGAAGAGCTTGTAGTAGTAGAGGAGGGGTCGGTGACTTATAAGACAAAATATGAGGAAGATTTAGCTAAATTTAGTGGAGAAGATACTTATGAGAGTTCAACATTAAAAGCAGCCATTCATGAGAATTGGGCAAAAGATATAGAAGGTGAGATAGCTGAGAAGCGAGCTGATTTAGAGATTACAAATGGATCAGAAAAGAAGGTAGTAGAGAATGAGATAGCGATTTTAGAGAACAATTTATTAGAGCAAGAAGAATTTGCATCATTGTATGCATTACAAGCAGAATCGTTACAAGGAAGTTCAGAAGAGCTTGCAGTAGAAGAAGAGAAAGAGTCGGTAGTTGAACCAGAAGTAACAACAGAAGAAGAGGTAGCAGCAGTTATAGAAGAAGAGGCAGTTGTAGAGGAAGAGGCAGTGAATAAGACTACTTTAGAAAGTTCTTTAGCTACTGAATTAGCAGAAGAAAACTTAACTGCAAATAATTTGAATGGAGCTGAAGATGATTTTTCAAATTTAAAATATAATAACGGTTTTAATTATATATCACCACAATCTAAAACAGCATTAAGTACTATTAAAGCATTAAAAAAAGAAGCTCGAGATATTAAAGATGAAGCTGATGTTAAAATGAATGAAGCAGGTAATGCTCAGAATGAAGAAGAAAAGAAAAGGTTGGTTCTCGAAGCTGAAGTATTGTATGAAAAATCAGAAAGAAAACAAGAAAGTATCGCTAAGGTATATGAAGGTGCAAATAGAAGTGAATATTTTAATAATCAGAAAGAAGTTGCTGAATTAAAAAAGAAAAATACAATAAACCCCATTAATAAAACGATTGCTGAATTGTTGGAAGATGAGGCAAATAATTATTATGAAGAAGCTAAAACAAAGAGAGCAGAAGCAGTTAATGCGTCTAGTTTTTCTCAAAAAGAGAATTTATTGCAAGATGCTTATGAGTTAGAAATGAAAGCTATTGAAGCTCAAAAAAGAGCAAAGTTAAAATTAGGTGGAGAAGATGTATTTCCTACAGTTGTTGATGTAAATACTAATAATACAGTAGAGGAAGAGATAGTCGAGGAAGAAACATTAGCAGAAGAAAGTGTAGTTGAAGAGGTAAGTGAACCAGTTGTTACTGAATTAGAAGAAACAACTTCAACATTAGAATTGGAAATTGTTGAAGAATTAACAGCAAATGATAAAAAGTTAATTGAAGAACTGGATGGTTCAACTATTGCTTCAGTAAAAGAAGCTGCTGAATATAAAGAATACGCTGAGTTGACAAAGAAAAAAAGAAGATTGATAAAAGAGGCGGAAGTTGAGTATGTAAAAGCTGAACAAGTTGAGGCGGATATAGAAATTCAGCGACAACTGATAGCAAGTTTAAACTCGGTTGATGAATCTACTGAAAATGCTGCTCAAAAAACAACAAGAGAATTTCAAATAAAAGAAATTGAAAAAGTTATTGTAGAAAATGAAGCACAAGTTTTAGAGTTTAGAAAAAATGGAAAAGAAAAAGAGAATGAGGCGAATGGAATAAGCAATAAAGCAACTGCTATTTTAAATAAAACAGAAGGGTCAAAAGCTAAAGAATATGCTGCAATTGAAAGAGCAGCAACTTTTGATGGTGAATTGTTAGCAAGAGTGGAGCGTAAATCGGTTAGTTCAAACTCTTTAAATGAATCTAAAACAAATACATTACAGCCATCTTTAGCTAACATTGATAATATTCCAACAGTATTAAAAGAGTCAATTTTTGTAATTAATAAAAATAAGGCAGTTTATAGTGAAAGCAAGAAGATTCCTGTTTCGCCAAAATTACCAGAAGGGTTAGTGTTTAAAGTGCAAGTTGGAGCATTTAGAAACCCAATTCCACAAAGCCACTTTAAAGGGTTCGCACCAATTATGGCTGAGGATGCTGGTAGAGGAATTACACGTTATACAGCAGGTTTATTTAAAACATTTAATAAGGCAAATGATGCAAAAGGATCTATTCGTTCAATAGGTTATTCAGATGCATTTGTGGTGGCGTTTTTTAATGGTAAAAGGATTAACATGACTAAAGCTAGGGAAATGGCTAATGGTGGAGCTAATGAAGAAGGTGCTTTAGCAAATAATTCAGTCAGTTCTAATAACTCAAATTCAGAAAATACATCAACCACATCAAATAGCTCTAATACTACAAATACCTCAAATAATACAAGTTCAGTATCGGAGAATAATGGAAATACAAGTTCTACAACTAAATCAATAACAAAAGAGGTGAATGATGGTGTTTCTAAAGATGTCAGAAATATAGGTGGAACGTTCTTTACCATTCAAGTTGGAGTTTACTCTAAACCAGTAACAGGAGGTCAGTTTAAAAATATAGGATCTTTAAATAGCGAAAGAACGGCTAGCGGACTAATTCGATATACTACTGGAGTTTATAAAACATTAGTTGAGGCAAACTTTGCTAAGGAAAGTATAAGAAGCGGAGGAGTGTCAGATGCATTTGTAGTGGCTTATAGTAATGGGGTTAAAACAACTGTCGCTAATGCAAAAGAACAATTAGGGTTAAATAATTCTGCTCCAATAAAAGAAGTTGAAAAACCAGTTGTTGTAGAAGAGCCTATAAATGAAGATGTGATAGAGGAAGATGATAATACAATTGAAGAGGAAGAAGAAGCTGTAATTGAAGAAGCTGTTCCTACTGTTGAACCAACGAATACTGAAGCAGCTACTGAATTAAAAATTAAATTTAAAGTTCAGTTGGGAGCTTATGAAAATGATGTGCCTGTAGATGAGGCAGGGTTGTATTTAAAGTTAACAAGCAGAGGAATTAAAAACTATGTTGAAGATGATAAAACAATTTATATTATAGGTTCGTTTAGAGATTATGCAGCAGCAACAGATTTAAAAATTGAAATGAAAGAAATGGGAGTGAAAAACCCTAAAGTTGTTGCTTTTCAAAAAACAAAAGAAATTGATGTAAATGAAGCATTAAAATTAATTGAAAATAATTAAGATGAGTTTAGAGAAGATTTTAGAGGAAGAAGTTGAATTAAAAGAACAGGTTACAAAAGATAATATTTTGGTTTTGTTTGATGATAATGTAAACACATTTGATCATGTAATTGACTTACTGGTTAAAGTTTGTAACCATGATGCAATTCAGGCAGAGCAATGTGCAACTTTAGTTCATCATACAGGGAAGTGTGCAGTAAAAAAAGGAGAGTTAAAAGAATTAACCATTATGGGAGAGATTTTAGCAGATAGCGGTTTAACAGTAGAAATAAATTAAGAGATGAATAGTACAATAAAAAAAATAGTATTAGTAACAATTGTAGCAGTAGGAATTTATTCGTGCTCTAAAGTGCCAATTTCAGGAAGAAGACAGGTGAACTTGTTGCCAGAAAGTCAGATGATGAGTATGAGTTTAACACAGTATCAATCTTTTTTATCTGAAAACCCTCCAATGGCAGATAACATGGAGCAAACCAAAATGGTAAAACGTATTGGGAATAGAATTGCGCATGCCGTTGAAAAATATATGAAAGACAATAACATGTCTAAAAGAATTAAAGGATATAAATGGGAGTTTAATTTGGTAGATGAGAATACGGTAAATGCTTGGTGTATGCCAGGAGGAAAGGTTGTTGTTTATTCAGGAATTTTACCAATTACTAAAACCGAAGAAGGATTAGCGGTAGTAATGGGACATGAAATTGCTCATGCAATTGCAAGACATGGAAATGAAAGAATGAGCCAAGGAATGTTGGCACAAGGAGTAACAGGTACTTTAGGAGCTTTAGCTCAGAATCAGCCAGAAGTTGCACAAGGTTTATTTTTAGGAGCAATAGGAGCAGGAGCTCAAATGGGGATGTTAGCTTTTGGAAGAAATCAAGAGAGTGAAGCGGATAAAATGGGATTGGTATTTATGGCAATGGCAGGTTACCAACCAGCAGAGGCAATACCTTTTTGGGAAAGAATGAAAGCTGTTGGAGGTGGAGGAGGAACTCCAGAATTTATGCGTACACACCCAAGTGAAGACATTAGAATTGATAGAATTAAAGAATACTTACCTGTTGCAGAATCATATTATACGAAAGCTCAATAGTAATTAGTTGTTTTGATGATGTTCAGAATCTTATCGGTTTGTTTAATTTTAATAATAGCTGATTTAGGTATTGCTCAAGAAAAAAAAGATGTAATTGAATGGAGTAATGAAAGGTTGACTTGGAATGATTTTCAAGGGACACCACTTACTTCTAGTAATTTTATTGCTGTTAGTGCTGGAAAAATTTCGGTATCACCCATAACTTCAGAAGTAACTTTATCTAATGAGGTTCATTTAACTGTAAGAGCTCTTTTTTATAAAAAGAAATCTTGGTCGATTACTAACTCAAAGGAAATATTAAAGCATGAACAATTACATGCTGATATTCGAGAATTGTATGCAAGATTGATTCGAAAAAAGCTTTTAGAAAAAGCTGTGTATGGTTCTCGAGAAGATGCTCAAAAAAGGATTGATTTAGTTTATTCAGAATTAGATAAAAAAATGAGAAAAACTCAAGGGGAGTATGATGATGAAACGGATCATTCTATGAATAAAAAAAGTCAGCAAGAGTGGGATGAAAAAATTGCGATACAACTAGAAGGATTGAAAGAATACACTGATACAGAACTAACCATAACGATAAAATAATGAAAAAACTACTTACAGGATTAGCAATAGCAACAAGTTTAGTGGCTTGCCAGCCAGAAGATAGAGTTTTTGTTGAACATCAAGATTTATCACCAGAAGTAGAGTGGTTAAAAAAAGATGTAAGGACATTTAAAGTTCCTGTTACTGATAATAGCCAAGCTTATAATATGAGTTTATCGTTTAGATTTGCAAATGGTTACCAATACCAAACAGCTAATGTTATGGTGACTGAAACTAGCCCTAGTGGAGTTGAAACTGTAAAAGAGTACGATTTAAAAGTAAGAGAAGCTAATGGTGATTATATTGGAGAACCTGGTTTTGATATTTGGGATAGCGAGCATTTGGTAGAAGCTAACAAGAATTATGAAGAGACTGGAACTTACACTTATGTAATTGAACAAAATACACCAGTTGACCCATTAAATTTTGCAATGGAAATAGGGGTGATTTTGGATAAGGCTAAATAACAACTGCCTCAGCACACTTTTGTCCATCAATAGCTGCAGAAACAATTCCTCCAGCATAACCAGCACCTTCACCGCAAGGAAATAATCCTTTAATATCTGGGTGTTGAAATGTTACTTTATCACGAGGTATTTTTACAGGAGATGAAGTTCTGCTTTCTACACCAACAATAACAGCATCGTTGGTCAAATAACCTTTCATTTTGTAACCAAACTTTGTAAAACCTTCTTGTAATCTTCTTACAATTGCTCTTGGTAAAATATCGTGTAATGGAGTACTTACAATTCCAGGAACATAAGAACAGTTAGGTAAATCGTTAGATGTTTTTCCTTTCACAAAATCCTCTAAACGTTGTGCTGGAGCTAATTGTCCAATTTCACCTTTGTTACCCGCTGCTGCAAAAGCTTTTTTCTCTAAATCAGCTTGAAAAGCTAATCCAGCTAAAGGGCCATGTGCTGCAAAAGGTTCTAAATCTTCAGACTCAACAGAAACTACAACACCAGAATTAGCATAAGGGTTGTTCCTTTTTGATGGTGACCATCCATTGGTTACAATTTCTCCTGGTGCTGTAGCACAGGGTGCTATAATTCCTCCAGGGCACATGCAAAACGAAAATACACCTCTATCTTTTACTTGCTGTACCAATTTGTAAGAAGCAGGAGGTAAGAATTCACTTTTTTCTTTACAATGGTATTGGATAGAATCAATTAGTTGCTGGGGGTGCTCAACCCTAACACCTAATGCAAAAGGTTTACTTTCAATAGCGATTCCTTTATCGTTTAACAAATAAAATATATCTCTAGCAGAATGTCCTGTAGCTAAAATCACATTTTTAGCTTGAATAGATTCTCCTTTTTGTGTAGTAACCCCTTCAACTTGGTTATTCTCAATTATAACATCAGTCAGTTTCGTCTCAAAACGAATTTCCCCACCATGTTCTACAATGGTTTCTCGCATAGCAGTAACAACATTTGGTAATTTGTTTGTTCCAATATGAGGGTGAGCATCTACCATGATATCCTCAGGAGCGCCATGCTGAACTAAAGTGGCTAAAACAGCATTTACATCACCTCTTTTTTTAGAGCGTGTATAAAGCTTTCCATCAGAGTAAGTTCCTGCTCCACCTTCACCAAAACAATAGTTTGATTCAGGATTTACAATTTGTTCTTTATTAATCGCTGCTAAATCACGTCTTCTGCTTCTCACATCTTTTCCTCGTTCTAAAACAATAGGTTTTAAACCTAATTCAATCGCTTTAAGCGCAGCAAACATTCCTGCAGGACCAAAACCAACAATAATTATTGGTGTAGCATCCTTAACATCTTGATACGTTGTTTCTGTAGTTGAAGTTGGAATGGCTTCTCCATCAAAATAAACATCAATTTTTAAGTTAATGGTAACCGGTTTTCTTCTCGCGTCAATAGATCGTTTTATAATCTTAAAATCAAATTGCTCAGCATTCAATTCTTCTGATAGTAATTCTCTAAGTAGTTCAGTGCTGGCTGCTGTTTCTGGTAATACAGAAAGTTGAATGGTTTCCATTGTTTAATTAATGTATTGGAAAATTAGATTTATCCTTCAAAAGTAAGGGAAAGGAGGAACATTTTAGATTTTAATTGATCTATTGGCGAGGTGAATTGTTCGTTGTCACGATCTAATATATCTTTGAATCCGTAAGACATTTTGAGCTCTATTCCAAACTTAAAATATTCTAAATAAAAATCGGTTCCAAATGCAATTTCGCCTAAAAAATCGTGCTTTTTAATTGCGATAACTACATCGCTTGGATTGTTAGAATTATTATCATTACCGACATTAGATGCTAAATCCATACTGTAAGCACCTCCAACCAAAATATAAGCGCTAAAATTATTTACACGAACAGATTTGTATTTAATTCCGAGTGGAAAATTGATTAAAGTAGATTCTATGATTTTACTATATGATTTAGAATCATCATCATAAGTTTTAAAGTTATAGTTTAATGTTCTTGATGAAAAAGCTAGGTTAGGAGTGAAACGTATGCTAAATGCTTCGCTTAAGTGCAAAGATGAAATAATACCTAAATTAAAACCAGTTGCTGGTTTGGCTTCAAGGTTGTATAAGCTATCAGCTCCTGGAGAAGTTTCAGGTAAACGTTCTAAAACAAAATTGGCAGAATTAATACCTAATAAAAAGCCAAAGTGCATAAAACGATGATCAAACTTTGGAAGATTTTTTGAATGTTCTCTTTGTCCAAACACGTTTCCGAATAAAATTACGGACAATGCTAATATGAGGAATGCTTTTTTATTCATATTGGACTATAACGACTAAATCTTCTTTTTATTTGTTTGCTTTATAAATTGAAGCAATTCCAAACATTAAAACAGTTGTTTTAGGATTTTTATAACCTAACTTTTCTAAAATATTTGTAAAGTCTTTTCCATCAGGAAAAGCATCTACAGATTCTGGTAAATAAGTGTATGCTGCGTTATCTTTAGAAATCAAGTTACCAATACCCGGCAACATTTTATTAAAATAGAAATTATAAATCTGTTTAATAGGGAAAGTTTTTGGTTTGGAAAACTCAAGAATAATTGCAGTTCCGTTTGGTTTGAGTACGCGCAGCATTTCAGCCAAACCTTTCTCTAAGTTTTCAAAATTTCTTACACCAAAACCAACAGTATAGGCATCAAAGTAATTGTCTTCAAATCTTAAATTTTCAGAATCGCCTAATTCTAAACTGATAATATTATCAACTCCTTTCTTATTAATTTTTTCTTTTCCAACAGCTAACATTCCTTCAGAAATATCTACACCAGTAACACTTATAGGATTTAGTTTTAAAGCTTCAATGGCAAAGTCACCTGTTCCTGTAGCAATGTCTAACATTCGTTTTGGTTGACTTTCTTTTAGCATTCTTATGGCTTTTTTACGCCATAAAATATCAATTCCCATAGATAAGAAATGATTTAAAAAATCATACTTTTTAGAGATGTTGTTAAACATCGTAGCAACTTGTTCTTTTTTGCCTTCGGTTTTTTCTTTGTAAGGAATTACAGTCATTAAAAAATTAAATTAGATTTTCTATTGCTTCAGATAATAATTGGTCTTTATCAATTGGTACAACTCCAATGCTTTCACAAACTAAACCTCCTGATAAGTTTGCAATTTCTGCAATCATTGAAATTGGTTGGTTTAAAGCCAAACAAAGTGAGGCAACACTAATTACCGTGTCTCCAGCTCCAGACACATCAGAAATGCTTCTGATGTGAGCAGGTATTTGTTTTTTATCAGCACCAGACTTTATTAAAACCCCGTATTCTGAAAGTGTAATAAAGTTTATTTTATTGTTTTGATTTTCGTTTAATTGGTCAATTGCAGCTTCAACTTCTTTACCATTTGAAGGGTCAATTTCAATGTTTAAACCTTCTTTTAATTCTTTAAGGTTAGGTTTAAAAAGTGTAGCATTTTTGTAGTTACTAAAATTTCGTTTTTTCGGATCAACTGTAGTTGGAATATTTTTAGAATTACAAAGAGAAATTACTTCGTCAATTAATTGAGGGGTAATAACACCTTTATCATAATCTTGAAAAATAACAATATCAATGTTTCTATTGTTGATTAAAGAATTTATGGCGTTGGTTAAATTGGTATTTTCTGTTTTAGATAATGGATTGTCAACTTCTGAATCAACACGCAAAACTTGGTGTTTATTTCCTATAATTCTAGTCTTAACAGTTGTAATACGTTCTTTACTCTTAATAATACCTTCAGCACTTAGGTTTTCTTGTTGTAAAAGATCAGTTAATTTTTCTGAAGCATTATCATTTCCAATTACAGAGCAAAGAATAGGAGTAGCCCCTAAAGCTTTAACGTTAAGTGCTACATTGGCTGCTCCACCTAAACGATTATCTTTATTGTTAACAGAAACAATTGGTACTGGAGCTTCTGGTGAAATTCTATTAACCTCACCATAATAGTAAGAGTCAATCATTACATCTCCAATAATTAAAACATTTAATTTGTTGAAGTCCTTAAATAGGTTTACTATTTCGTTTTTATTCTTCATAATTAATGTAACAAAGCTAAAGCAGTTTTAATTCTGTTGATGGCTTCAATTAATACCTCTTCAGAAGCAGCATAAGATAGTCTAATGCAGTTTGGATCACCAAATGCTTCACCGGTTACTAAGGCAACTAGTCCTTTGTTTAGAAGAAACATTGTTAAATCAGTAGCATTATTTATTGTTGTTTCGTCATCTGTTTTACCAAAATAGCTGGTTACATCAGGAAATACATAAAAAGCGCCTTTCGGAAAGTTTAATTTTAAACCAGGAATTTCTTTCATCATAGAAAGCACCAACTCTCTACGTTTCTCAAAGCTAGCCTTCATTTCGTAAGTAACAGATGGATCAGCTTCCAGAGCTGCTTGTGCTGCTTTTTGAGCAATACTACAACTTCCAGAAGTAAATTGTCCTTGCATTTTTATACAGGCATCAGCTACCCATTTAGGAGCACCTAAATAACCAATCCTCCAACCAGTCATAGCAAAACCTTTAGAAACACCATTAACCGTAATTACTTGGTCTTTAATAAAATCAAATTGGCCTATACTTTCGTGTTTACCACTAAAGTTAATATGCTCGTATATTTCGTCAGAAACAATCAAAATGTTTGGGTATTCTGCAATAAGTTGGGCGATATCGTGTAATTCCTCTTTTGTATAAACGGAACCACTTGGGTTACAAGGTGTACTAAACCAAATCATTCTGGTTTTATCAGTTATTGCAGCTTTAATTTGAACAACATTAACTTTAAAGTCTTGCTCAATTGTTGTTGGAATTCCTACTGGAACTGCACCAGCTATTTTAATTATTTCATGATAACTAACCCAATATGGAGCTGGTATAATAACTTCATCTCCAGGGTTTAATAAACTTATAGAAACGTTTGCCAATGAGTGTTTCGCACCTGTTGATACAACTATTTGATCGGCAGAATAATCTAAATTATTATCACGCTTAAATTTATTTGAAATAGCATTTCTTAATTCAGGGTAACCTGGAACAGGAGTATAGTAAGAATAGTTTTCGTCAATTGCTTTTTTAGCAGCTTCTTTAATAAAATCTGGTGTACCAAAATCTGGTTCACCAATACTTAAACTAATTACATCTTTTCCTTCAGCTTTTAGCTCTCTACTTAACCTTGTCATAGCTAATGTTTGAGATTCGCTAAGGTTGTTTAATGTGTTTGATAGTTGCTTGTTCATACGCAATAATAATAAAGAACAAAACTAATAAAATTGTGCTTATTTACGTTTAAAATTAAACACTTACTATGTTGTGATTTATTTATATTTTTACGATTCAGAAAAAATGACCTATGGATACTGTTTTAGAAATTTTAAAATACATTTTGCCTTCAATGATAATGTTTGGAGCGCTTTATTTTGTGATGAATCGTTTTTTAGATACCGAACATCGTAAACAGTTAGCTGTTTTAAAAAAAGAAAATATTACGATAACAACTCCTTTACGTTTACAAGCTTATGAAAGGTTTGTGTTGTTTTTAGAAAGAATGGCTGTTGATAAGCTAATAATTAGAGTTAACAGGCCAGGAATGGATGCTAAATTTTTAAAAGCAGCTTTATTAAAAACAGTTGAAGAAGAATTTAATCACAATTTAACGCAACAATTGTATATTTCAGCATCTACTTATGAAGTAGTAAAGGATGCAAAAAATGAAATAGTGAAAATTATAAATGTGGCTGGAGCAAAATTACCTGCTGATGCAAAAGGTGCAGAATTGGCTAAAAACATTTTTGAAATAGTATCAAGTTTAGAAAAACAGCCTGCTCAATATGCTGTTCTTACACTTAAGAAGGAAATTAGATTGTTGTTTTAATTGAACAACTTAAAAACAACTCCAACATTATAATTCCATTGTGTAAATGTAAAATGTTGCGAAGCTTTATCAGAAATATCTGGAGATGTTCTAATATCAGGCATATTTATAAAACCAATTTTATATTCTGTTCTAATAAAAAAGTGCTTAAAAAAAGTAGCGTTTAAACCAGTTTTTGCTCCAATTCCGTAACCAGCAAAATGAAAATCATCGTGCCTTTGGTTGTTCCATAAGGTAACATTAGATTTAGGCATAAGAGCTCCAATTCCAACACCAACTAAAAAGTCTAGTTGAAACTTATCTTTATTAACATCTAATTTAACTAGTTCTAATAAGTCTTCATTACGAGTAATTTCTACATTTAAATAGTTTAATCCATCCGTGTGTTCGTATTTTAAGAAATTACCTGTTAAAACAATATCCTCATTTGAGTATGAACCATCATAATTAGTTCCATCATTAATGTCTCCAGTAATTTGTGTGTTTTGATCTTGAACCATTACATACTTCATGTGGTCAACACCAAAAGAAATATCATATTTATCATTAATAAAATATCCTAATCTAAAATTAGTTTGAGGAATAGTTATGGTGCTTGGGTTAAAATATAGTCCAGGACTAAATGGAGATTGCCTGTCTCTTGCTTGAACGTTATTTAGCGTAAAATCATAATTATTACCAGTAAAATGAATATCAGAATTAGAATACCATCCACGATTCCAACCCCAAAAAGCATACATTTTTCCTTTATAGGAAGTTTCTTTAACTTCAGGAACAGCTTTTCTTGAAAAAGATTGAATTGAAATTAGAAAAGCTAATAAAGGGAGTATATAAAATCGTTTATTCATTTCAATTGTTTGTGCAAGAGTACGTTTATTTTCTAAACTGTAAAATGATTTTGTTTAGCTTTTAAAGGTTAATAATAGCTCTTTCGCAGCTTTAAAAGGACTTATCTTTCCTTCGGAAACATTGGCTTCTAATTTTATTAATAGTTCTTTTACTTTATCATCAGTGTAAAATTGATTCATTAATGAGGAATTGATGGCATGTTCTAACCAAAATTTTGCTTGCTCTTTTCTGTTTTCAGTAAATGAATTATTAAGTTTTGTTTGATTGATAAATGATTCAACTATTACCCAAACATTATCAATGTTTTTATCTTCTATTGCAGAACATAATTCAACTTTTGGAATCCATTCGTTAGAGTTTGCTGGGAAAAGATGTAAAGCATTTTTATATTCTCTAACAGCCATTTTTGCATTATTAATGTTGTCATGATCTGCTTTATTAATGATAACTGCATCTGCAATTTCCATTATACCTCTTTTAATTCCTTGTAACTCATCACCAGCACCTGCCAACATTAATAATAAAAAGAAGTCAACCATCGATTTAACTTCAATTTCTGATTGACCAACCCCAACAGTTTCTATCAAAATAGTGTCATAACCTGCGGCTTCACATAAGATTGTAGTTTCTCTTGTGGCTTTTGCAACTCCACCTAAAGTTCCAGAAGAGGGCGAAGGGCGGATAAAAGCATTTTCGTTAACCGAAAGCTTGTTCATTCGAGTTTTATCCCCTAAAATACTTCCTTGGTTTTTCTTACTACTTGGATCTATGGCTAAAACAGCTACTTTTTTACTTTTATGATCAATTAAATAAGATCCTAAAGCCTCTATAAAAGTACTTTTTCCAACGCCTGGAACACCTGTTACACCTATTCGCACAGAATTACCGGAATAAGGTAGGCACAGCTCAATTAGTTCTTCAGCTATTTTTTGATGTTTAAGATTGCTGCTTTCAGTTAGGGTAATAGCTTTACTTAAAATTGCTCTATTACCTTTTTTAATACCATCAAAATAATCGTTTGCGGACAAAGATTTTTTCTGTTTGAGTTTTATTTTATTGATGTTTTTCACAGTAATTAATTAGAATAAAAGTAACAATTTTAAGTTTATTCCGTTATAGATAATAGGCAAAATTACCTATCGCCAAACCTAATATACAAATACCATGGATGCTGCTATTATTACAGGGATTGCTACTGCTATTTTTTTAATTGGACTTTTAGTTTGGGTTTACTCAATAGGTAAAGACTATAAATCTAAAAAAGAAAAGTCTAAATAGGGAAAAAGACCTTTTATCATTACACAACTCCTTTTATGTAAAATTAACATTTACGTGTTTAGTTAGTACATACCTTTACTAACATATTTTATTTCCATTGAATATGATAGCAATAAAGGATTTACATAAATCTTACAAAATAGGTAAGAACTTTTTACATGTTTTAAAAGGTATCAATTTAGATATTGAAGAGGGTGAATTGGTTGCTATAATGGGGTCTTCGGGTTCTGGAAAATCTACTTTGCTTAATATTTTAGGAATGTTGGATGTTGCTGATAAGGGAACTTACACGTTGGATAGTGTGCCAATAAAAGATTTGGACGAAACAAAAGCTGCCAAATACAGAAATAAATTTCTAGGATTCATATTTCAATCATTTAACTTAATTAATTACAAAACTGCTCAAGAAAACGTTGCTTTACCTCTTTATTATCAAAAAGTAGGACGTAAAGAACGTAATGAAAAAGCAATGCAATATTTAGCTAAAGTTGGATTGGCTGATTGGGCAATGCATTTACCAAGCGAGCTTTCTGGAGGGCAAAAGCAAAGAATTGCTATAGCAAGAGCTTTGGCCGCAGAACCGAAAGTTTTATTGGCAGATGAGCCTACTGGAGCACTAGATTCAACAACTTCTTATGAGGTGATGAATTTGATTCAAAATATTAATGATGAAGGCAAGACCATTTTAGTTGTAACGCATGAGGATGACATTGCTTTAATGTGTAAGCGAGTAGTGAGATTAAAAGACGGAGTAATTATAGAGGACACAAAAGTAAACCAAGTTAGAGCTTCGGATCATGTTTAATAAAGACAGTTGGCAAGAAATATTCGAAACGATCTCAAAAAATAAATTGAGAACATTCCTTTCTGGGTTTACTGTGGCACTTGGTATTTTCATTTTTGTAATACTTTTTGGTTTTGGAAATGGACTAAAGAACTCTTTTAAAGAGTTTTTTCAGGATGATGCTACTAATATTTTTAGATTATTTCCAGGAAGAACTAATATGCCGTATGATGGATTTAAATCGGGTAGATTTATAGAATTTGATAATGAAGATTTAAAAGGTATTCAAGAAAATTTTGCTTTTCAATTGGAGTATATAACTCCACGTATTACTCGAAACTATACTGTTAAATATAAGAATAAGTCAAATAATTATGGTTTAAGAGCTGTTAGTCCTGGTCATCAAAAAGCAGAAAAAACAATTATGATGAAAGGTCGTTTTCTGAATCAGATAGATGTTGAAAATAAAACTAAATATGCCGTTATAGGAAGATTAGTTGAGCAAGATATTTTTAAAGGAGAAGATGCTTTAGGTAAAAATATTGATATTGGAAAAAGATCTTTTAAGGTGGTTGGTGTTTTTCAGGATGATGGAGGTGATAATGAAGAGCGGTTTGTTTATGTACCTTATACAACCAATCAATTAATAGAAAAAAATACAGACAAAGTAGATC
>Ga0206123_10002351_pt1 | contig 16566 bp, 11 predicted proteins | sample Helgoland_Spring_2_FD_160086 | JGI IMG/M metagenome (GOLD analysis project Ga0206123, IMG submission 160086) | Pelagic subsurface seawater microbial communities from Kabeltonne, Helgoland, North Sea - Helgoland_Spring_Bloom_20160316_1 | ecosystem: Environmental > Aquatic > Marine > Epipelagic ...
CTTTCCCGGGGATCCTGGGCGGCCATGGCACTCACGATAATCAAAACTTCATTTAGGCAGCGAAACTTTCCAGCGGCCAACAACATTCGCGCTAACCGTAAATCAATCGGGAACTTCGACATATCCTTGCCGATACGGGAGATATTCTTTCTGTCATCCACGGCCTGCAACTCAAACAGCAATTGATAGCCATCGTTGATCTGTCTTTGCTCTGGACGCTCAATAAAAGGAAATTGGGAGATATTGCCCAGTTTCAGATTCAGCATTTGCAGAATGACAGAACCAAGGTTAGTTCGAAGAATTTCAGGAGCGGTAAATTCAGGCCTGGAAAGAAAATCCTCTTCCGAATACAGTCTGAAACACACGCCGTGACTCACTCGGCCGCAGCGTCCCATCCGCTGATTCGCGCTCGCCTGAGAGATGGGTTCTATTGGCAATTGTTGAACCTTTGAGCGAACACTGTATCGGGAGATTCGGGCGAAGCCGGGATCAATGACATAACGAATGCCAGGCACGGTCAATGATGTTTCTGCGACATTTGTCGCCAGAACCACCCGCCTGCTACTGTGCTGTTGAAATACCTTGTTTTGTTCCGCTATGCTCAATCTGGAATACAGGGGCAACACTTCTGTGCTTTTCAGATCAGACTTTCTGATCTCATGGGCAAGATCCCTGATCTCCCGTTCACCGGAAAGAAAAACTAAAACATCTCCTTTGGATTTAGCTCCCCGCTCAAGATTTTCAATCTCGCGTAAGGTGGCCAGTATCCCGGCATGCAGAACCTCATCCCCATCCTGATCCTTTGTATTCAGCTCTGATGGTCGATAGTGCACATCCACGGGAAATGTTCGGCCGGAAACTTCGATGACCGGCGCCCGGTTAAAATGTTTGGAAAACCGCTCCAAATCGATAGTTGCGGAGGTCACAATGACCTTCAGGTCAGGCCGCCGGGGTAATATTCGCTTGAGATATCCCATCAGAAAGTCGATGTTAAGGCTTCGTTCATGGGCCTCATCAATGATTATTGTATCGTAGGCTTCCAGCAGGGTGTCGGTTCTTGTTTCCGCCAGCAAGATACCGTCAGTCATCACTTTTACATGGGTTTCATTTGTCGAATTGTCAGTAAACCTGACCTGGTATCCCACAGATTTTCCCAGGGGTACATTGAGTTCTTCGGCAATTCTGTGGGCCACAGTCCGGGCCGCCACTCTTCGCGGCTGGGTGTGTCCAATTTTACCGTAGACCCCTCGCCCCAGGGATAAACAGATTTTTGGCAGTTGGGTAGTCTTACCTGATCCCGTTTCTCCCGCAACAATAATGACCTGATTTTCCGAAATCGCTTTTTGCAACTCAACCAGCTTTTGGCTAACAGGCAGGTTTTCAGGGAAAGTTGGAGTTGGCAGCTGTGCTCGCCTTTTATCAGCAAGTGCCACGGACCGATTGATTGTTGATTCAATTTTTGAAGCTTCGTTCTTGTCGGTTGAACCGCGGCTTGAGCCCTTGCTACCAAACTTTTGCTGAAGGCGATAACGATCCCTGATCATGCAACGATCAATGGCGTCTGGTAGATTCTGGCTGCTTTTATTTTTCACAACGACTTTTGACACGCCCTGTTGAGATCACCTGTTGAAATTAGTAGTTGGAATGACCAGACGTGAAATTATAGCAATTCGGTATTAACCCCAGAAGGTCAATGGTAACTAACCTGCTAGTCTTATATGTAACCTGATGAGTTGTCCCATGGTTGTATTCGCTATTACAACTCGTGAAGACATGATGTCCATCGGTTAACGGAGGTGAATTTTGCTGTTTCACCTCCGTTTTTTCTTTTTCCCGGCTCAATATATTTGTGCTTTAGTGTCCCGCGATGCCACCATCAGGCACTCGCCGATCTACCCCGCCCTCAAGCTTACCGGTCTCGGCATTAACTACAATAGCCTCCGCCGAACCCTGGTTGGTACGGATCTTTAAATCGTGGCCCATGGCTTCAAGGGCATTTAACGAGTCCCTCGAAAATGCCTGCTTTTCGTACCGCAGCACGTCCGGTAACCACTGATGGTGGATTCGACCAGCGTCTACTGCCGCCTGGGCATTCATCCCATGATCTATCACATTCAAAATGGTTTGCATCACTGTATTAATAATTGTTCGACCGCCTGGCGTGCCTGACGTCATGAACAAAGCCCCGTCTTTTGCCACAATGGTCGGTGTCATGCTTGAAAGCATTCGTTTACCCGGTTCAGCGAGGTTTGCCGGGGTACCGATAAGTCCCTGGGAATTGGTCAATCCCGGTCCCGCGTTGAAATCTCCCATTTCGTTATTAAGCAAGAAACCGCCACCTGTCACAACGATGCCGGAACCGTAACCCCACTCCAGGGTATAGGTAAGGGAAACCGCATTGCGATCCTTGTCAACAACCGTGAAATGCGTTGTTTCCGGGCTTTCTTTCGGCAAATTGAAAGCATTTGGATCCGAAACAGAAGCTTTCTTGTGATCAATGGTACTTCTAAGCTGATCAGCATAAGACTTGGAAATTAGACGATCGATAGGCATATCAGTATTAAAATCCGGGTCTCCAATAAATTTGGCTCTGTCAGCGTAGGCCCGTCGCATCGACTCTGTCATATTATGTAATGTTTCTGTGCTACCAAAGCCGGAGCTTGCGAGATCAAAACCTTCCAGAATATTCAACATCTCGATAAGTGCTGTGCCACCTGAACTGGGTGGCGGCATGGAAATTATTTCGTAACCCCGATAGTTGCCAATTAACGGCTTGCGTTTCTTCGCCTCGTAGTTAGCAAGATCAGCCAGGGTGATCAATCCACCATTCGCTTCCATCTCCTTGACGATAAGTTCGGCGGTTTTGCCTTTGTAAAATCCGTCGGGACCTTTGTTTGCGATTCTCTGCAATGTAGCACCCAGATCTTTCTGACGCAGTATATCGCCTGCCTCCAGCGGACTACCCTTATTGGTAAACTGCGCGAGGGAGGTCGGGTAACGCTCAAACCTGGGTATGGCCCGTTTCAGAGACCTGGCGAGACCATCAGTGACAACAATTCCTTTTTTCGCCAATGCGACTGCTGGCTTTACCAGACGTTTCCAGGGAAGTTTGCCGTGTTCCTGCCAGGCTAGATACAGACCTTTTACAGTGCCAGGCACGCCCACTGACTGATAACTCAAATGATGTTTCTGAAAGCTGTATTCTCCATCAACCAGCCACATCTCCGCATGCGATCCGCTGGGACCAACTTCCCGGAAATCATAGGCAACGGGTTCGCCGGTGGCAGGTCTTAATACCAAAAAACCGCCACCACCAATATTCCCGGCGGTTGGATGCGTCACAGCTAATGCAAATGCCGTCGCGACCGCCGCGTCCACCGCAGTGCCACCATCTTTCAATACCTCTGCCCCAATCTGTGAAGAAAGATCATTGGCCGAGACAACCATACCATTGCTTGCAATTGTTGGTGCGTTAGCGGCAATTGCGAGGTTCAGCCCAACAACATTTGTAACAAATAACGCCATGGCAATGGACAGCTTGACCAACATCGACCCAGGCGACTTTCTTGACTCAGTAAAATTTTTAACCATCATTCCTATTCCCACATTTCTTTATTATTTGGCTAATTTTTGTGTCCACCGCTTTTTGACAATCGACCGCCACCAAACCGGATGCTGAAACAAAAAAAGCCAGAAGCCCTAACGGGCTTCTGGCTGCTGATCATACCAGATTCCTGACAATCCCATTCCAGGGATTCAGAAAACCTACATCATCTTGTCTTTACGAACCGTAATCGCTTCGATCTCAACAAACATCAATGGCTGCACCAGTCCAGCAACCTGGACTGCAGAACGCGCAGGAAGATTCGGTTGCTCTTTAGTACCGAAGTACATGGTATAAGCTTCCATAAAACCGCCGAAGTCCATTTTGCCACCATTTTTTGGGTCACCAACCAGAAAAACTGTCAATTTTACTATATCACCCATCTCCATTCCCTGGCGCTTCAGGTTTGCCTTGATCCGCTCGAAAACCGAAATTGTCTGGGCTTTTGTATCTCCAAAATATTCCGGTGTTCCACGTTTTGCGTCGGGATTAGCAGGCCCCGGAACTGTACCACTTTGGAAAACAATGCTATTTCCCGCAGGTACCTCAACCGCAGATGCTATTGGGAACTTGGAGTTATTTGGCAGTGGATGCCGAATAACATCCGCGGCAACCGATGACGAAAATGTGACCGACAACAGGGACAACATGAGTGCTGCAGAACTGACTAAAATGCTAACTTTTTTCATAATTTTCTCTTCCAGGTTAATGCTATAAAAACATGTTTAATTGTTTGACTGTATTTCGCAACTGACAATCGCAGAATATAACCCATGGACCCACCGGCCGATAGTCTCATAGTCCCTAAACTCAGTAGCAGACTAGCATTCATCACAGACCCGGGTTTCTTAAATTATCCTGTCGCGGATTTTGCGTGCGCTTCATTCCCGCTTGCTGTATCAGGGCTCTCAAGTTGCAAGATGCGATGGGTAATTGTACCCGCGGTCATGGAACCATTAACGTTTAACGCCGTTCTCGCCATATCAATCAGTGGTTCAATTGAAATCAACAGTGCAACCAGGACCACTGGCAACCCCATTGCAGGCAAGACCATCAACGCGGCAAAGGTTGCACCCCCTCCAACACCGGCAATACCAAAGGAACTGATTGCTACAACGCCGATCAACGTAATCATAAAGGTAGGGTCCAGAGGATCGATCCCCATACTCGGTGCAATCATTGTCGCCAACATCGCCGGATAAATCCCGGCGCAACCATTCTGGCCAATTGAAGCACCAAAAGTCGCTGAAAAGTTAGCTATGGTCGGGTGATTTTTCAAGTCACGTATTTGCGTTTCAACATTCAGCGGAATTGTCGCCGCCGAACTTCTCGAAGTGAAAGCAAAGGTTAATACGGGCCAGACTTTCTTGAAATAGTCCAGGGTGTTGATACCAAACCCGGTTAACAATAATCCATGAACAACAAACATAATCGCAATTGCGACGTAAGAGGCAACGATAAAACTCAACAGATCGAGAATGTCACTGCCACTCGAACCCGCCGTGACCTTTGTCATCAGCGCCAGCACACCATATGGGGTCAGGTTGATAACCAGGCGTACCAACTTCATCACAACAGCTTGTGCAGTTTCCATGAACCTCCGAAACTTCTTACCCTGTTCCGGTTCATCCCTTGTTACCTGAAGCCCTGCAATGCCAGTCAGAATGCCAAAAATCACCACTGCAATAATCGAAGTTGGCCGAGACCCGGACAAATCGCTAAAAATATTCTGGGGAATAAAGCTAAGGATGATTTTAGGGAAACTTAAATCAGTCACCACCCCCTGCCGTGATTGTAATACTTCGGCACGTGCCAGTTCCCGTGCTCCATTTGTCAATCCTTCTGCGCTTAGACCAAAGACATTCGCGACCAGAATACCCACAATGGCAGAAATGATAGTTGTACCAATCAGGATAGCGACCACTGTGCCACCAATTTTACCGAGGGTCGAAATTTCATCCATCTTGACCACAGCAGCAATCATAGACACCAGGATCAGGGGCATAATAATCATTTTCAATAGACTGACGTAGCCGCTACCGACAATATTAGTCCAGGCCAGTGTTTCACTGATAACCGTCGGGTCACCACTATAAATTATCTGAAAAATCAGACCAAGCACGGCGCCAATCACCAGACTTGACAAAACACGTTGCGATAAACTGAATCCTTTACTGGCAAGTGTCATCAATCCATAGAGCAAGCCGCCAAAGACCAACAGATTTACTATTACCGTATAACTCATCTCGATCACCTCATGTGTTTTATGCTTTGAGTCCACGGAAATGAACGATCAAAGAATGGGTACCCGGCTCAGGATTAATGAATCCTGAGCAGAATAATGGGTTACTTCATAACATATTTTTTCACAGTCCGGGGTCCAACCTCGGCACCATAAATATTCCCGTAGGCATCGACTGCCACACCCTCTGCTGCACTTGTGCCTTTATTGTCGGGGTCAGGTTCGGGATCAGGAATAAACGCTGTGACAAAGCCATCTTTAACGCTACCAATTCGAATACCACGCTGGTAACCCTGATTTCGTCTTGCATTGGATTCGGAGTCTGCCGAATATAGTATGTCATTTTTATCAATAAACAGACCACTGGGACGTCCAAATTGGGTCCAGGTTGCTAAATGTTTTCCCATCTGGTCAAAAATCTGGATTCGACTATTACCTCGATCACCTACAAATAAACGACCCGCCGAGTCCATGGCAAGTGCATGGGGATCCTTAAACTCGCCATCTCCAGAGCCACTGCTGCCCCACTCCATCAGGAACTTGCCTTTGGAATTAAACTTAACCACCCGGTTATTTACTTTTTCCTTGGGCGAGGAGCCATGTCCGTCAACGACAAAAATATCGCCATTCGGTGCAACCAGCATGTCAGAGGGTTTGCGAAATTTCTTTTTGCCGCTACCGGGTTTACCCTTTTGGCCAAGGGTCATCAGTAACTCGCCCTTTGGGCTAAATTTGTAGATAACATGCCCCCAACCTTTTGGTACAGGGGCGTAACCTACCGCATCTGCAACCCAGACGTTGTCATCTGCATCAACGTATAAACCGTGGGGCCAGGCAATCATCCCGGCACCAAAGCTCATCACAGCCTTGCCACTCTGATCAAATAACACTACGGGATCGACATTACTTTCAACACAACTGTTGGAACCGCAACGATCAGCGATCCAAATATGTTTGCCATCGTTAGCGGGATAAATTGCACTGGTGGAACCCCAGGACCTGCCATCGGGTAATTTTGCCCAGCCATCTATCGTCTTGTACGGATTAGGTGCGTGATTCTCCGCAAACAGGGCAAGGGGCATCAGCAACAGTAATGCACAAATATTTCCCAGAGTTCGATTCATTAAAGCTCTCCTCATTTTATTTTTGATATCCTATTTCTCCGCCTACAATCGTATACAACACTTCGGTACCCGGTATTTGATCTTCAGCCACCTCCAATATATCCCGCGAAAGTACAACAATGTCAGCTAGCTTACCCGGTGTTAAACTACCCTTTATATCTTCTTCAAACGCGGCATAGGCGTTGTTGATGGTGTAACTTTTCAGCGCTTCCATTCTGCTCATTACATGCTCCGGGTGAAACTTCTCACCCTTGTTGGTCATTCTGGAAACACTGGAATAGTAGGAGGCGATAGCACTGACAGGTTCGACGGGCACATCGGTGCCATTGCCGATCAATGCCCCGGAGTCGATCAAATCACGCCAGGGATAAGAAGTAATACCAGTTCGTTCTTCGCCTAATCTTGAAGGAATCCAGGGACCATCAGAGGTCGCGTGGACGCCTTGCATCATCGCGAGAACCCCAAGCTTGCCAAACCGTGGAACATCATCAGGATGAATATGTTGGGCATGTTCTACCCGCCAGCGAAGCTTACTGCCGTCAGTCTCCAGCTTTTTCCAGGTTCGCTCATAGATATCCAGCGTTTCGCGGTTTGCCCGGGTTCCAATAGCATGAGTATTTACCTGAAAACCATGTTTCACCGCCAATTCCGCGGTCCCCTCAATGTCAGCAACTGGCTCCAGAACCAGACCAGCCGTTTCCGGTAAATCTTCGTAAGGTTCCAGTAACCAGGCACCATGAGCCCCAAGCGCACCATCAATCTGGCGTTTGATTGAACGTACCGTAAGAAAATCATTACCTTCGGCCAACATTTTGTAGTCAGCCAGTTTCTCCGCCATCACCTCGTTCGACTCTCGACGAATCATGACATACAGACGAACCGGCAAATTTCCTTCATCTTCCAGCTTCTTAAAAAAGTCGATCGTCTCAAAGGATGCTCCGGCATCGTGAAACGAGGTAATGCCAAAGAAAAGGGATTCTTCGCCTGCGAGTCGGACGCGCTCGCGTTGTAACTGTTCGTTTTCCTCGGGGGTCAAGCGAGACTGATATTTGTCGATAGCAACCTCAACAATATCCTGTGCGTTCTCTCGCAGCAGTCCGGTTGCCCGACCTTCTTTTGTGCGAACAATGGTGCCCCCTTCCGGATCTTTGGTAGCGTCGTCAATCCCGGCTGCCGCAAGACTGGCATCATTTGCGTATGCAGCGTGCCCACTTGCGTGCCCAAGATAAACAGGATTATCCGGCGCAATCGCATTCAGGCTCTCATTAACTGGCACGCCATCAACACTTTTGGCTGGCAGACTATCCCATTTATCCTGATGCCATCCCCTGCCAAATATCCATTCCCCGGGTTTTGCAGAATCAACAGCGACCGCAACCTGATTAACAATATCGTTCCAGTTTTTGGCGGTGCTCAAATCCAAAATTTGTCTTGCACGCCCCAACCCCAGATAGTGGCCATGCCCTTCAATGAACCCTGGGATAACCAACTTTCCATCAAGGTTAATTACCTTTGTCTCTGCTCCAATATAGGGTTTTATGGCATCAACAGAACCAATGGCCGTGATCAAATGCCCGGTAACGGCTATCGCCTCCTGAGTACCCAGTTTATCGTCGACGGACACAATTTTTCCACCGGTCAAAACCAGATCAGCAGGCGCAACCTGCACTTCACTTCCTGATTGTCCTGTCTCAGGGGAATCGGCCATGTCTTGTGACCTGGAAGAATCCCCACAGCCCGCCAGCAGCATCATCGTGGCCCCTATCAAAACGAGGGGGCGAATAGGGAGCATCATCTTAAAAATTTGGTACATATTAATGTCTCTTTAATTTTCAAACCCGGGTACTTTCTCATTTGCCAGATTGCAACGCAAACCCTACTCCGCTAATAATGTTATTCTCAGCAGGATAAAGGTAGATTAAGTTCCTGTAGTAATTAGTTATTCTAAAAAAAATGTAGCCCGGGCCAAAATAATAATGAACGATACCCAAAACAACACGCCTTCGCTTCCGCCACTATATCTTGCGTTAGCACCTGTCATTTTCCTGGTTGCCACTCTCGGAACCTCAATTGTCCTGTTCGGCGATTCCACCACAGGGGGACCAGGACAAATTGCGTTACTCCTGGCAGGCATTACAGCCGGCGCCGTTGGGGTCAAGCAAGGGGTCAACTGGACCCAGCTGGAAAAAGCAACGGCCTTAAGTATCAGCAAAGCGCTGCCGGCAATTTTTATTCTTTTGATGGTCGGCACCCTGGTTGGTATCTGGATGCTTTCAGGCACAGTGCCCTTCTTGATTTACTGGGGCTTGCAGATCATTGCCCCGGAGATATTCTATGTCGCAACAGTCATTATTTGCGCAATTGTCGCAGTCTCAATTGGCAGTTCCTGGACCACCGCCGGTACTGTAGGTGTCGCGCTAATTGGCATCGCCGCAGCTGCCGGGATGTCAATCGAGGTAACCGCTGGTGCAATTATTTCCGGAGCCTATTTCGGGGACAAGTTGTCACCGCTCTCGGATACAACAAATCTTGCAGCCGCAGTTTCTGAAACAGATTTGTTCGAGCACATCCGATATTTACTCTGGACAACTATTCCAGCAATTGTGCTGGCATTGATATTTTTTGCGTTCAAATCCTATAACAATGCATCCGAGATAGATCCTGCCCAGATTGCTTCAATTTCCCTGGCAATCCGCGAAAATTTTAACCTTTCAATCTGGTTAATGCTCCCTGTACTGGTAACCCTTGGGTTAGCAGTTCTTCGACGTCCAGCCCTGGTGGCACTGTTAGCGGGTACCATTGCCGCAGCGCTTGTCGGACTGCTTACCCAGCCAGCAATGATGAACGCTGATGGCTCAGATTCCTTCACCCTGTTCGCGCTTAAAAATATCTGGATAACCGCTGCCAATGGTTACAGCGCGACCACAGGACACACACAACTTGATGAATTGCTGTCCAGGGGTGGAATGGCAAGTATGCTCAACACAGTTTGGCTAATTCTTACCGCCATGTTCTTCGGCGGAATGCTGGAAAAATCTGGATGCCTGCAGGTGCTCGTTCGATATTTGTTGTTAGGCGTGACTACGGGCGGTGGCCTTATGCGTCGCTGCGGCTTAACCTCACTGGGGGCAAATCTGATAGCATCGGATCAATACCTCGCCATTGCCTTGCCCGCACAAATGTTCAGCGAAAAGTTTAAGGAAATGGAGCTGAAGTCAAAAAATCTGTCCAGGGTGCTCGAGGACTATGGCACCACCACGTCCGCGCTTGTGCCATGGAACACCTGTGGTGCTTTTATGGCCAGCACTCTCGCTGTCGGTACATTTGCTTACCTGCCATATTGTATATTTAATCTGGCAAGTCCGGTTATTTCGTATGGCTATTCCCTATTTAACTTCAAGGTGGAACGAATTGATGAGTAATAACATCTCATACCCCACTGATTGTGTCAGCCAATACAATCGGGTTGCTTCACTCGGATCTGGTCTTAAGATTACGGCTCTATCTATCACACTCAGCGTCATCTTCACCCTGTACCCACAGGATGTTTTTCCCCAGCAAGTCAGCACGGAGATGCAGCCACCCCGGATCAAGTCGAATATTGTTGATGGCCTGACATACGCAGATAACTGCCTTTATATGCTCGAATCCACTCGCCAAAACGATCAACCTGACTGCGAGACATTACTCGAATGGCACGAGCATCATTTCCTGCAACTCCCGACGGAAGGAGAACTTAAACCCGCCGAACGCGCCAGATTCAACCGTAATTTAAAACTCTACAATTCAACTTTGCAGACAGTCAGGAAGATTCTCGGTTCAAAAGTATCCGACCAGTAACGACCATTGATCAGCCGTCCAGTGTAAGGCGGAATGTGCAACCAGTGCCGACAATACCCAGACCAGCAGTCGTTCACCCGCCGGTAAATTACCTGCAACCATCCAATTAGTCTGTTCTTCCAGGTTGTTCCCGGCAGTCGAGGGTGCAATTTTGTCCATAGGCTCCAAGTCTGAACCAGCATTCCGGCTTGCTCGCATATAACGGAAGACCAACCCCAGCACAGGCAAGATCACAACCAATAATGCCAACTGCCCTAACTCAACCCCCACGTTGAAACCCAGCAGTGCTATCACCAGATGACCACCGGAAAACTGCAGGGTTTCGGCCAGGGCAAATGAGAAGCCGAATCCATGAACCAGACCAAACCCAAATCCAAACAACCACCGACGCTGAAACTTGCGACCGAGAATATTATCAAGTGCCATTACAACCACGGAAACCGCTATCAAAAACTCAACTGCGGCGGGAAACCAGATCAAGTCCGGGATAAAACCTGAAACAGCGGCAACCAGGGTCAACGAGTGTCCCGCGGTAAATGCCGTGACCACCCAGATCAGGGTTCGGGGCTTTCGGATAGGCAAAATTAAACAAAACAGAAACAATATATGATCAATACCTTCCCAGATATGGGCGACGCCACGGGCAACAAACTCGGCGACAACCTGATACCAGTCAGGCGCCAGGATTAGGAGACCCGGATTGCCCGTAAAATCATAGTAGTACTCTTCCCCATCAAGATTAATAAATTTCAATGAGGTTGAAGTACGCTGCCCCAGATGCCCAAGGTTTGAGTCTATTGAAAAATCTGAAGGTTTCACTGGCTGACTATTGAGTTTACTCGCGCCAGAGGTTTTATAGGTCACCTGAATATCCAGCAGCGCTTGCCGCCAAAAAACCCGGACATCCCCTGCCGGGGGGGGCGACGCCATGTGAGCAAATGCCTCGGCAAAATTATCGAAGGACTTATCATTTGGCAGGGAAACCCTGACCAGGATATCCGGTTCAATCATGAGGGCTACACCGTGTTCAAATACTTTAAACTCGTCAACCACCCACAACATCGCCGCATCCTGCAATAGTGATTCCGCCTGTGCCACGTCTAGATAACCTGGCCCTTTTACTGGAAAATCAAAATCCCTCATTGCCTCCAGTGGAACACGAATTAAAACTTGCAATGTTTGCTCTGTTTCCTGAATGAGTACCTTTGTTTGAACCCGTTCGGGTATTTCGTGAGCCATCAGCATTGAAACAGCCGACAGCATCACAAAAAATGAAATAGAAAGTGCATAAAATTTAAGGTGCATTATCAACCAGCCAGTCAGGGACAGAAATCGATTGGATTTCGACTAAAAAACAATCGATGCCTGTTGGGTAAAGCGGAAAGTATACTGACAGCATTCTTCTGCGTATACTCAACCGTAGGGTCTGGATCGGGACTGACATGCCAGTGCTTCCTCACGATAGTTGTCGAAGCAGGGTTTTAGACAAAATCAACGGTGGACATTTCCCGTGACTGTAATTCTGTAATCCCATGATTCTGTGATTTGTATTTACGCAAGATCAAAATCTACCTGTAGCGCTGGGCTATAGAAATAGAGTTCGAATAATAAGAGGGGACTTTCAGTGAAAAATAATTTCCAAAGAATACAAACTTCTGGCAGCAATCGCATTCAATTATTGCTCATCTCGGCAATTCTTGTACTCGGTTTCTCCAACCTGACCTTCGCTGCTGCCGTTAAAGCACCAGCATTTGAGGTCGATCCATATTGGCCGCAACCCTTACCTAATCACTGGGTTCTCGGTTCTGCAATCGGCGTCGGGGTTGATTCACGGGATCATGTCTACGTTATTCACCGTCGCAACAGCTTCAACGAGCGAACGGAAATTGGGGCAGCAACTGATCCAAAAACCGGCGAGTGCTGTATTCCTGCACCCAACATTCTTGAGTTTGACCCGGAAGGAAATCTGGTCAACTCCTGGGGTGGACCTAATGACAAATACGATTGGCCTTCCTCCAACCACGGTTTAACCCTTGATCACAAGGACAATATCTGGATCGGTGGCAACGGTGGTAATGATTCGCACATATTGAAATTTACCCGAGATGGAAAATTTCTGATGCAACTGGGCAAGCCTGACCAGGGTACCAACAGCCACAGCATGACTAATTTCGGCCGGGTCGCCAAAATTTCATTCGATCCAGGAGCTAACGAAGCCTATGTCGCTGATGGTTATGCTAACAAACGCGTGGCAGTGCTGGATGCGGATACCGGCAAATTTAAACGCTACTGGGGTGCCTATGGCAACAGGCCTGACGACGCTAATATCGGACGCTACAACCCCGAAGATCCTCCTGCACAACAATTTCGTAATCCAGTACATTGCGCTGACCCTTCCAATGACGGACTTGTCTATGTGTGTGATCGCGCGAATGATCGCATTCAGGTTTTTAAAACCGACGGCACATTTGTCAAAGAAAAATTCATTGCACCTCTGACACTGGGAGACGGCTCTGTTTGGGATATTGCTTTTTCAAAGGACAGGGCTCAAAAATACATGTACGTTGCTGATGGCAAAAACATGAAGGTCTATATTCTTGATCGGGACTCTCTGGAGATCCTGACAAGTTTTGGTGATGGCGGTCGTCAACCTGGACAGTTTTTTGCCGTCCACAGCATTGCAACGGATTCAAAGGGTAATATTTTCACCACCGAAACCTATGAAGGCAAACGTGTTCAGAAATTCAAATACAAAGGGGTCAAACGTGTGAAAGAGAAAAATATGGGTGTTCCCTGGGGATCAAAACGACGCTAGGATTTACCCGCTAAACATCTACACCGAACCCCGAAATATACAGCCCCGTATACTTCAGGGTTCGGGTTTTTCGCATTGAATTTCATTTACCCACCCCTATTTCATCTCTCAGGCTGACATAGTTAATGGCGCTAAAAGCCACAATTTATAAATTTGCCATCGACCTTTCGAATATTGATGACAACTATTACACCTTCCTCGATCTGACGATCGCCCAACATCCCTCAGAAAGTATTGAACGAATGCTGGTGCGCTTGCTCGCCTACTGTCTCAATGCGGCACAGGAACCTGAGTTTACCCGTGGTCTGAGCAGCACCGAAGAACCGGACCTCTGGTGCAAAAGCCTGGATGGGCAAATTAAACTGTGGATAGAAGTAGGGGAACCCAACTATGACAGGGTCAAAAAGGCGACTCAACTCAGTCCTGCGGTCAAGGTATTTAGCTTCAACCGGAAATCAGATGTCTGGTGGAAGCAAGGACAAGAGAAGTTCCTCAATTTGACAGCCACTTATTATCGTTTCAACAACGATGAACTCCTGGCACTGGCAGGTACCGTAACCAGGACCCAACATCTATCTGTCACGATTGAATCTTCTGTGATGTACATCGCGTCGATGCAGGGAAATTTTGAAGTCACCCTGGAGAATCTGGACACTTAGCGTTAGGTCAACTTTAGTAATGCCTGGATAAAGTCTTATTCCGGTGGTTGAATTATAACACTGGCAAATTTTTTGCTGGTTGGTTTTAGCGCTTCTGACGAGGCTGGATAACCTGCCTCTTTCAACACATAAGCAAAGATGTCGGCATATTCGTCTGGTGCTAAACTTCCCGGAGCACTCTCAGGCATGGCGGCACTCATCATGCTGAACAGAGTTGCCGCGGGTTGTCCTTGCCATGTCAGTAACACTGGCTCGAAATAGCCCTTCTCGTGACAGCTAATGCAGTGCTTTTTATAAAGTTTTTTACCTGACTTTGCCTGCGATTTATTATAAACACCGTCATTCAGGCTCAAAGGAGTTGCTGATTGATCCGCAGAAGACAAACCCGGACAAAACCACAACAGCCAAACTAACGAGAAGACAAACGCTTTATTTCTGGTTCTATAATTCATTACTTAATTCATCAAAATATCAAATTTAAAATCCCGCTCCCAAAAGGGAGCAGGATAATTCTTAATGATCAATCAGTGTGCATCCATGTCCGAATCGTCATCGGATGGTAAGGCAACTGCCGTCAGTGTAGGTCCTGTCTGCAGCATCACATACTGTCTACCTTCATGGGTATAAGTCATAATGCCGTAGTTAGCCCGCTCCTCGATTTCCACCTTGCCTACCGACTTTCCGGTAGTTTTATCGATAGCAAACAAATGTGGTGTACCATCACTCGATGTATCGGTATACATCAACAGCGTTGGCGTGACGACCATCTGGGCAACGGTGCCTGAGCCTGTATTCCCGATATTCTTACCTTTGACATCAGGATGATCCAGCACTTTTTGAGGAGTCTCGCCAACCGGTACCCACCAGAGATGCTCACCTGTGTTCATGTCGATCGCAGTAATTCGACTATAGGGTGGTTTAAACAATGGTAATCCATCTGGCAAGGGCACCCTGGAAGCCCGTAACACTGCGTAGTCAGTGATTGTGGAACCTGTTGGGGCTTTAATGAGTGCGTCACGTTCCTTACCAGGCGCCATAATTCGTGAAGAGCAATGCTTCCTGGAGGTCACATATAAAATACCGGTTTTTGGATCTGCAGCGGACGGACCATCAATGTTTACCCCGCCAATATCACCAGGGCACCAGAGTGCGGCCAACTTACCGAGATCGTTATCCCGATGTAGTGGTGGATTGAACAATGGGCCAATTTCGTAGGGCTCCAGATTTTTTATCGCTTTGGCCCGGAGTTCCGCTGAATAGTCAATCAGGCCATCTTCTGTCAAACCTTGCTGGTCGTAAGGTGCAGGTTTGGTTGGGAACGGTTGTGTTTCAGACAATTTTTCGCCGGGAATTCTGGACTTTGGTACAGGCTTTTCTTCGATTGGCCACAGTGGTTCGCCCGTCAATCTATTGAATGCATAAACAAACGCCTGTTTGGTTGTCTGGGCAACAATCGGGACTTTTTTACCGTTCATGGTAACGTCCATTAGGACTGGTGCTGTCGGCGTATCGTAGTTCCAGATATCATGATGCACCATTTGATAGTGCCAGATTCGTTTCCCGGTCTTTACATCTAACGCTATCAGGCTGGTGCTAAACAGGTTGTCCCCGGGGCGAAAGCCGCCGTAGAAATCCAGAGTGGCGCCGTTAGTCGGCACATAAACAATTCCATTTTCCTGGTCCGCTGACAGTGGTGCCCATGAGGAGATATCACCGGTCCACTTCCAGGCATCATTCTCCCAGGTGTCATGGCCAAATTCTCCGGGACCAGGTAGCACGTTAAACTTCCACAGAAATTTACCGGTTCGGGCATCATAGCCCAGGATGTCACCGGGAATATTTTCCCGTCTTGACTGGTTGTAACCCTGTTCATGAGAGTTACCCACCACAATCACACCATTGACAACAATCGGTGGGGCTGACGCAGTGATATATCCGGTTTCAAGTTTTATACCATCATAGGGGTCATAGGGATGCCCCAGATCTTTTAACAGATCCACGACACCGGTTTTTGGGAATCCTTTAACCGGCACAGGTTCACCAAATCCTTCCAGTGGTTGCCCGGTTTCTGCATCCAGCGCCGTCAGGAAAAAGCCGGGGGATGTAATGTAAATTATCCCGCGACCATCAATTTCTGCGTAGGTAACACCCTTGCCATAGTCCTTGCGCATTGAATATTGATAGCGAGCAGTATGAGGTTCGCGATAAGACCATAGAGTTTCACCTGTCTTTGGGTCGATAGCGACAACGTGACGGCGAGGGCCTGCCACTGTGTATAACCT
>Ga0206123_10002354_pt1 | contig 16543 bp, 12 predicted proteins | sample Helgoland_Spring_2_FD_160086 | JGI IMG/M metagenome (GOLD analysis project Ga0206123, IMG submission 160086) | Pelagic subsurface seawater microbial communities from Kabeltonne, Helgoland, North Sea - Helgoland_Spring_Bloom_20160316_1 | ecosystem: Environmental > Aquatic > Marine > Epipelagic ...
ATCTTCCGCTTCAAGTTTGTCGCCGGGTTTTACCAATATTTCTGTTACCAGGACCTCTTCCGCATCTCCAACGTCCGGTACATTAATTGTTTGCTCCGTCGGTGATTCAGATTCAGATTCAGATTCAGGTTCGGACTCGGTTTCGGTTTCGGCCTCAGGTTCGGGCTCGGACTCGGACCCGGTTTCAGGTTCCGAATCACTCTCGACACTGTCTTTTTCCGTGTCTACCTCTTCGCTCTCGACCTCAAGCTCTACAATCTGGTCACCTTCATTAACAGTGTCGCCCTCTTTGACAGAGATTGAGAGCACCTTACCGCCCTCCGGCGAGGGTATTTCCATACTTGCCTTGTCAGATTCCAAAACAACAAGTGAGTCGTCTTTAGCAATAACATCGCCGACGGAAACCAATATTTCTATTACTTCAACTTCAGCGGCATCGCCGACATCAGGAACCAGAACTTGCAGTGCCATAACTTCATCTTCCTTTAATTACTATCTCGAACTGACCCATCGAAAGTGCCGCGCCAGTTAACATTATTGTTTTTTGATTCAGCAGCCTCAGGTTTTTGCAGGGTCAGCTTTGTCCGGATCAATATTAAATTGCTTGATCGCGGAGGCCACCACACCGGCATCGACAATATTATCTTCCATCAACGCGGTAAGAGCGGCCAGCACCACAAAATAACGATCGACCTCAAAAAAGTGACGCAATCTGGCACGGGTGTCACTTCGGCCAAAACCATCGGTGCCCAATACAGCATAGGTGCCGGGAACAAATTCACGGATCTGGTCTGCATAACTTTTCATATAGTCCGTCGATGCAACAACAGGACCGTTAGTGCTCTCAAGACATTCCTCGACATAGGATTTTTTAGGCGTCTCTTCCGGATGTAACAAGTTCCAGCGGGTTGTGGACAAACCTTCACGTCTGAGTTCATTGAAACTGGTTGCGCTCCAGATATCAGCATCAACCCCAAAATCAGATTTTAGTATTGATGCCGCTTCAATAACCTCTCGCAAAATCGTGCCTGAACCTAATAATTGCACAACTTTTTTACTGTTCTTTTTACTGTTCTTTTTCAGCAGGTACATGCCTTTTACTATCCCCTCTTCACAGCCTTTGGGCATCGGAGGTTGGGCATAATTTTCATTCATCACCGTAATGTAATAGTACTTGGGCTTCATTTCGACATACATTTCCTGCAAGCCTTCCTGAATAATTACCGCAAGTTCATAGGCGTAAGTTGGATCATAGGTTGTGCAGTTCGGCACAGTCCCTGCCAATATGTGACTGTGGCCATCCTGGTGCTGCAATCCCTCGCCGTTCAGGGTGGTACGACCGGCGGTACCACCGATCAAAAATCCTCTTGCCTGCAAATCTCCCGCCGCCCAACAAAGGTCACCCACCCGTTGAAAACCAAACATCGAATAGAACACGTAAAAAGGAATAAGCGGAAAATCGTTGTTTGTATATGAGGTCGCAGCAGCTAACCATGCGGCAAAGGCACCGCCTTCATTGATGCCCTCTTCCATCACCTGGCCAGCAAGGTCTTCACGATAATACATCACCTGACTGCTATCAGATGGTTCGTACAGTTGTCCGGTAGAAGAATAGATTCCCAATTGGCGGAACATACCCTCCATGCCAAAGGTCCTGGCTTCATCCGGCACAATAGGCACAATGCGTTCGCCAATCGCCTTGTCCTTAATCAATGCCGATAAAATCCGTACAAAGGCCATGGTCGTGGAAATTTCCCGTTCCCCGGTGCCTTTGGTCACAGATTGCAAAACATCAAGATCCGGAACCGTCAGCGGCTCAAAGTCAGGTTTACGGCTTGGTAGGGAACCACCCAGCTCTTTTCGTCGCTCATGCAAATAACGCATCTCGGCACTATCAGCAGGGGGACGATAGTAAGGCACCTTCTCCAATTCGGAATCAGGTAAGGGAATATCAAATCGGTCGCGGAATTTTTTCAGCTCTTCAATATCAAGCTTCTTGACTGAATGGCTGATGTTTTGAGCTTCCCCGGCGGGACCAAGACCATAACCCTTGACGGTTTTTGCCAGAATAACGGTTGGCTGCCCTTTGTGCGCACTTGCGGCGGCATAAGCTGCATAGACTTTATAGGGATCGTGACCACCCCTGTTAAGCCGGTAGATGTCGTTGTCTGTCAGATCTTCAACCATCTTAAGGGTTTCGGGATACTTGCCAAAAAAATGTTCCCGGGTATAGGCGCCATCACGGCTTTTGTAATTTTGGTATTCGCCGTCGACGGCTTCATCCATCCGCTGTTGCAGTAGTCCCAATTTATCTTTCTCAAGCAGTGGATCCCACATTCGACCCCAGACCACTTTAATGACATTCCAGCCAGCACCGCGAAAACTGCCCTCAAGCTCCTGGATAATCTTGCCATTCCCCCTGACAGGACCATCGAGTCGCTGTAGATTACAGTTAACAACAAAAATCAGATTATCAAGTTTCTCTCGCCCGGCCAAAGATATGGCACCCTGGGATTCCGGTTCATCCATCTCCCCATCACCAGTAAAACACCACACCTTTCTGTCACCGGCATCACTGAGTTTGCGATGGTGCAAATACTTCATAGTGTGAGCTTGATAGATCGCCTGCAGGGGACCAAGCCCCATGGATACGGTGGGAAATTGCCAATAGTCCGGCATCAACCAGGGATGCGGATAGGATGATAATCCGTCGCCATCAACTTCCTGGCGGAACTTATCCATCTGCTCTTCTTCAAGGTTACCTTCCAGATATGACCGCGCATAAATACCCGGTGAGCAATGCCCCTGAAAGTAAACCAGATCACCTTTGTGTTTCTCGCTGCGACCTCGAAAGAAATAGTTAAAGCCAACATCATATAAAGTTGCCGCGGATTGAAAACTGGAGATGTGGCCACCGAGGGAGCTGTCTTTCATATTCGCTCGCATCACCATCGCCATGGCATTCCAGCGAATCAGCGACCGGATACCCCGTTCCATAAACAGGTCACCCGGCATACGGGTTTCCTTGCTGGTCGGGATTGTATTTCGGTAGGGGGTATTAATTGCGTAGGGAAGTTGGGCACCTGTCTCGGTTACTTTTGACGACAGTCGTTGCAGCAGATATTGCGCCCGAGCAACACCTTCTTTATCGATGACTGAGTTTAATGCCTCTATCCATTCTTCGGTCTCAATCGGGTCCTGATCAGAGCTTAGGGTACCGGTATCAACCGGTCCCGGGTTGTTTTTATCACCAGCCATCAACTTCTCCATTATTAGACCTGAATCACGATCGTGCAGGTCTGAAAAAATCAGCGTGAATCGATTCACGCACTTGAATCTACCTATTATTTACTAAAATTCGTCACGCCTCGTTCAAATCCGCTCACGGTCTCTCGTCCCTGGTCCCGTATTCCTTTCCCTATTTCCAAAAGCAGTGAATTAAAACGGACCTGGCCAGGGGACATCAGTCAGTTCAGTATAGCGTGATTTGCTGCCTCGAGGTTTGTTGAAATTCTACTCCGCCGGGCATAATAAACAACTTAATAGTTGGCCTGATTTATCCAGCGGTTTGTATTGCACTGCACATAAACTCAATTCCGTCCAACATTCTGAAACTGGGGCGTGATATTAAGTTGGGATCGATCGGTATTACCTGAACCTCTGCGCCCAATAACTGCTCCCATTTTGATCGCCAGGGAGAATCAGGTGCATCTGGTGTCCGGGTGATAAAAATAATATCAGGCTTGCCACCAAGTACCGCTTCCAGATTTGCAAGGGGTACGGGAATAGGTACATCTGCAAAGAGATTGACCCCGCCACACAATTCAATTGCCTGGCCTATCAAGTGACCATCGCTCACCGTATACAAATCCTGATCAGAAATCTGGAAGAATACCCTGGGTGCATCCCGGTCAGATGTATCCGCTTCACCGGGATTGTTTTCGGCAGCCTGCTTTCTTAAATGCCGCAATCGATTCAAATATCGTTCGCTTAGGGCAAGACCCTCATCTGCCTTGCCGACAAGAATGGCCATACTTTGCACAGTTTGGGAAATACTCTCCAGGGTCGGGGCTTCATTCTTGAAAATTGTAAAGCCAAGCTGCTCGAGCCGACGAAGTGACTTATTAGCCCCACCTGTCTCCCAGGCAAAAATAATATCCGGTTGTAAAGCGACAACCTTTTCGACATTAATAGAGAAAGCGTCACCCACTCTCGGGATCTGTTTTGCAGCTTCAGGAAAGTCGGAATAACTCACCGTCGCCAGAATGTTTTGCGCCACATTTAGCGAATAAAGTATCTCGGTAAGATGCGGTGCCAGGGAAATAATCCGGGTGGCGGCAGCAGTCAACTCGATTCGATTACCGAGATCATCCTCAACGACAAGCGCCCTGCCCCCGGGATCGGCTTTAAGGTCAAGCACAAAGCCCAATAAAGCGGTCATCACCATGGCCTGACCAATACCGGTTAACATCTGGCGGGCATTGATCTGGCGAGCATTGCAAAAGCTGACGGCAACATTCATCTCTGGCTGATCAACCCGCGCAATCGGGGCCAGTCAAAACCAGTACCTGGATCAGTTTTTCGACCCGGTGCAATATCACTATGACCGACAATATTGTCCCCGGAGATTGAATAATTTTCTATCAGCAGACGACAAACCTCCGCCAGTTTTGTGTACTGAATCCCATTAAAACTGCTGGTATCAGTACCTTCCAGTTCAATTCCAATAGAAAAGTCATTACAATTCTGACGACCTTGAAATGCAGATTCACCGGCATGCCATGCTCTTTTGTGGAAGGGTACAAATTGAAGAATTTTGCCATCTCGACGAATCAGCAGATGGCTGGACACGGACATACCCTCGAGGGTCAAAAAGTCTGCATGGCATGAAAGCTCAAGCTCGTTACAGAACAATTGCCGAATGAAATCTCCGCCAAAATGTCCCGCGGGTAAGCTTATACAATGCACAACAATAAGATCCGGATTAACCGAGGGTCGATCATCACAATTATCCGATTTGTGCTGCTGCGCAACACTGAGTTCACCATTGACAATTTTCATACCGCCATCATAACAACTAAGCGACCCCGGGACATGATGCGTCGCTCATGAATGTGGTAATCTTTTACCATGGAAACTAAAACAATGGGCACGGGGATGATGGTGGTCGCTTGCATCCTGGGGATGGGACTACTCACGCTGTTTTTCTCTGAAGTCGAGGAACATCAACGAAACCCTAACCGCTCACCCTCGACACAGATGAATGCCCATGCAATCGAAGTAACCCTGGCAAGAAATCGACAGGGTCACTATGTTGTCAATGGTACAATTAACAACCGATCTGCTGAATTTTTGCTTGATACAGGTGCCACTGATGTTGTGGTACCCGCGGCGATTGCAGCGGAGTATGGCTTACGCAGAGGCGCAAGGGGTGTCGCTTCCACAGCCAATGGAAACATTACGGTGTATTCAACGGTGATTGACGAGCTGAGTATTGGTGAAATCACACTCTATGATGTAAATGCGAGCATCAATCCTGGCATGTCGCCACCGGCGGTTTTGCTGGGAATGAGTGCGTTAAAACGGGTTGAATTTATACAAAGCGGCGGACAACTGACACTCCGCCAGCTATCTCCATAATAAGTATTTTTTATGAGCACGATGCAATGATAGAAACAGACAAGAACTACTTTCAGGGGCTGGAACAAACTGTTAGTACTGCACTACAGGAAGATATAAAAAGCGGTGATGTCACCGCAGAACTCATTGACACCGCCACAACCGCAAAGGCAGAAGTTATTTCCCGGGATGCCGCCACAATTTGCGGCATATCCTGGGTGAATGAAGTTTTCTATCAAATCGATCCCGCCCTGACTATTTACTGGCAGTTTAAAGACGGTGACCAGGTAGAACCCAACCAGCTTTTGATGACCATTGAGGGTAATGCCCGAAGTATCTTGACGGGAGAACGTACAGCGCTTAATTTTTTGCAAACGCTCTCGGCAACCGCGACCCAAACTCACTATTTCAACCAGCTTATTTCACACACTGAAGCCCAACTGCTGGACACCAGGAAGACGATTCCGGGATTACGACGCGCGCAAAAATATGCGGTCTCCTGCGGTGGGGGGGCAAATCACAGAATGGGTTTGTTTGACGCATTCCTGATTAAAGAAAACCATATCATGGCCTGTGGCTCAATCCCGAATGCGATTAGCAGAGCAAAATCGTTATATCCTGATCGTCGAATTGAAATAGAAGTCGAAACAATGGCGCAGTTTGCCGAGGCAGTGGATGCGGAACCCCACTGGATAATGCTGGATAACTTCTCAATCCCGGACATGAAAGATGCGGTCAACAGCCTGAACAAGGATATCTCCCTGGAAGCCTCCGGTGGCATAGAGTCAGAAGACAATCTGGTTGCAATCGCCGAGACGGGTGTGCAGTACATTTCAATGGGTGCCCTGACAAAACACATCCATTCGATTGACCTGTCCCTGCGACTTGTCGAAGAAATTATAATTGAAGATAATTAAAGCTTCGCAAGCCAACCTGAGGAGCACTTAATGTCACGGGTCACCGCCGCCTTTTATCATTTCCTGATTAGCGCTGTTGTTTTTGCAGGGCTCGCCTACCTCGTCATTTTTGTCTGGTATCCGGACTTTTTCTTTGCCATCGATGGTGGCTGGGAAGGCATGCGTATCATTATTGGTGTCGACCTGGTACTGGGTCCACTGCTCACCCTTGTGGTGTTCAAATCCGGCAAACCGGGTTTGAAAATGGACCTTGCGCTGATCGGCATATTCCAGACCCTTTGCCTGACCGCAGGCACCTACGTTGTCTACTCGGAACGACCCACCTTTTTTATCTTCTACGACAAACATTTCTACAGCTCAAGTCAGGACACCTTTGAGGATTACGGCCGCACTCCGCCCAATCTTGCGGATTATCCGGGGCCAACTCCCGTCATGGTGTACACCGAATTACCCGACAATCCAATTGAGGAAGCTGATATCAGACAGGAACTTTTTCAGGAGGGTATTCCCCTCTGGATTTATGAGCCCGTCTATCGCCCCCTCGAAGAACACATGGACATTGTCCTGTCAGAGGGAGCGCCCGAGGAAGAAATGCGCGAACGGGACGAGGCAGGTAAGCTGGATCAATGGCTGACAAAATACCAGGGTAGCTATAGTGATTTTGTGTTTATTCCCATCCACTCGCGTTACCGCGATGTGTATCTTGGTATCCGGGTGGCAACGGGGGAGATCATTGATATTATTGAAGTGCCCCCGCCTCTGGGGTCAGTCGAAGAATATTAATAGAAGCGATAATCTCTTCCAGCGCCTGCTTGTCTCCCCTCGCAATTGCTCTGCTGAGCAACATGCGATAGATGAGCAGTCGATTGGCTTCGAAGTCTCCTCGTCGCAGGTGAACCCACTTAAAGGCGTCATTTCTCAACACCTCATAGGCTTCATCCGACCTTGCATGGCGTTCGAGAAATGCGATCAGGTTCAGATGATTTTCAACGTGGGATGGTGCTAAACGAACACCTTCTCGAAGCAAAGCCTCGGCGGTCACATTAATTTCTACCAGCTGCTGCAATTGCGGATTCTGCTCCAGAAAACCTGCAAAAAATTGCCTGATGCCTACATGATAAGGATTAATTTCCAGCGCAGCTTTATATTCAAGTGCAGAGATCAGTGCAAGTGACTGCCTGGCATCGTCATTACCTTGACGATCAAAACCCGTTCGATACAGGGTCGCAAGCGCCAGTCGATTGGCAGAGTTCCCTGACCGAATTGAAGCCAGCAAGGATACCAGGTCAAAGTACCTGCCTGGGTCCTGACGAACATTCATAATCGTCGGGACGGGCTTGCGCTCATAGATCAACTCAAAGCTCAAAGCATCCAGTATTGCAACCGCCATCACCAGAGTGATGAACAGAACACCGGCAATTTTAACAAATCGCGCGAATGCCGCTTTTACGACAAGTTGGGTCAGCGGGACTTCGAGTACAATAAGTCTTGCCAACAATAACCCCAGCAGCATCTGGACTTGAATCTGGTAGAGCGCAAAATTCATTAAACTGTGCGCAAGGACTGTTCCTATTGCCACCGTGAGCACCAACGACTCAACAGGCTCTGCCCTACCCTTGATTACCTGGATACTCAGCCGGAGCAATAAAAACCCAAGCCAGGCCAGCAACAACATCAGAAAGCCCAGTAGCAGGGGACCACCCTCAGCCAGAAACTGCAGGTAATCATTATGGGCAAAATAACCGAGGGTTCGCACATCACCCGGCTCGCGGTGAAGCGGATACTGAACGACAAAAGTCCCCGGTCCACTGCCCAATACCGGGTAGGCTTCGGCAATGCCCAGGGCACCTCGCCACATGGCAAATCGCTGGGTCCAACCGTGCTCCGACACGTCCACAGTATAACCTTCTGAATGCCGGGTAGCTTCGACCTGTGAAACGCTTCCGTGTATTAGCGCAAAACACAGTAGACAGGTTCCGACCAGCGCAAGGACTGGTTTTCGTAGCGACTTCACACAGGCGCAGACTGCAACCAGATAAGCACTGGCAAGTACAAAAACCACTAGCCCCGTTCTGGAATAGGCACTAAACATCGCAAGGCAAAACATCGCCAGCACCGGTAACAGGACCCACCGCAATCTTGTTTCAACCAGATAGACCGAGACCAACCCGAAGAAGAACAGATTCTGCATTGCAGCCCAGGCGTTGGGATCAACAATCGGGCCGTTCGCACGCTGCTGGTTCTCAAAAAACTCCAACAGTCCCCAGCCAGCGGAAAAGACCCCCGCCAAACTAAACAGGGCTAACAGCTTTAACCACGATGGCTTTTCAAGTTGACTGGCACCGATAGCAAGCAGCACAAATGAACACCAGAGCCAGTAAAATGTAAAGCTTGTTTCCGGCAGACTACTGGTAAAAAGCAACAGGGTTTGCCAGCCCAGATACGCCAGCAGTAACCAGTGCGCAGGAGACCAACGAATCCCTGACCCTGTCTCAAAGCTGGCACTGACTTCAATGCTATCCCCAGCGTTTGCCCGGAAACCAGGCAAGAGCATTAGACCTGCACCAATTAATCCCACCAGCATACAACCAAACAAATGTACCGACGAGCCAGTGTAATTAATCCCCAGCGCGTAAGAGAGCGCCAGGATACCGGCCCCGAGCGAGACCAGTCCAGGTCTCATCCTGTTCGCTGAAGTTGTCATAGCAAGTAAACGCCAGCAGTCACAACCAGAAGAAAAATAGTCGTCACCCCGCCGTTAATTTGGATAGTTCCGGATTTTGAATCGTGTTTCATCTGGCTTGTCTTAATCCGGTTTTGATATAAGTAAACACCTTTAATGCCAGCCTGAGTTAATACCATCAATTATTAACAATAGACCCAATCGAAGAGCATAACAGAAGGAACCAGCCAGGCAGTTTTCGATTTTTTGGTCAAGCTCAATGAAAAGCATTCGGGATTGAACTCCCGACAATTGGTCAGCCAGATCTTAAAGCATTCGTCGAAACATTCGTTGAAACATCTGATAAAACATTAGACATCCAGCAAAGCCGGTTGGATGTCCAATGTTTTCCTGTACTTGCCTTCAAAAAGACCTAGCCGAGATGTTGTTCAAACAGTGACAAGGTTCTTTCCTTTGCCAGCTTTGCCGCTGGCTCGTTATAACTACTCCGATGATCGCAGTTGAATCCGTGATCCGCATCGTAGACATGAACCGTGACTTCCGGATGTGCAGCTTTGATCGCATCAACATCGGACAAGGGAATATGGGCGTCTTTGTCACCAAAATGCAACATTGTGGGTACCTTCGGCGTCACATCCAAGGCACCGGCTATTCCTCCACCATAGTAACCGGAGACACAGGCAAGGCCATTCAGTTGGGCCGCGCTTAACCAGCAAACCAGGCCGCCGAAGCAATAACCTACCATAGCAACAGGCCCGTCCACTTTGAGATGATCGATTGCGGCCTGAACGTCCAGCATCGCCTCGGGAATTTTCAACTTGCCCCGGGCAAGTCCAATACCTCGTTCCATATCTGCACCCTCATAACCCAGTTCTATGCCGGGTTCTATCCTGTCAAAGATTGCCGGCGCCAGCGCTGTGTACCCATCGCTGGCATAACCATCACAAACTTCCCTGATATGACTGTTGACCCCAAATATCTCCTGAATGACAACCACACCCCCTTTTGATTTCCCCTTCGGTTTGGCCAGGTAGCCGCCAATTTCTGCCTTATCTGACGTCGTTAATCGAATCATTTCACCCATTTTCGGTCACTCCTGTAATTTGTCCTGAAATTTATCACGGCTTAAGCCGTGAACCGCACAGTTTATTTTCCTAACCACTTCCCGGGTAGATAATTAACTATTGCAGCAAGATTTTCCACAAAATGGCTTTTCGTATATTCTGGAGCTAATGGGATAAGCTGGCACACAGATTCCGGTCGATTTAACTGTTGGCTAGCCAATGCCTGATAATATATTTTTTAAACTATTGCTATGGGACACGATTAAATGAACCTCGAAAAGGTCGTTTTTGCATTCACCATCATTCTCGCGCTCACATTAAATTTCGGCTTTTTCACCGGAGACCTGGATAATCCGAACCACCATCACGCTTATGAGTTGTACGCGGCTATTTTTGTCAATGCCGTTGCGACGATACTTAAATTTGGCGACAGGTCACATATGGGTGCCGTGCTGCTTGCCAGTAGTCTCGTAGCCGATATCCAGCTAGTCGCTGCCGCCAGCGTCTGGGGTTATGCAAACTACGTCAGCGAAACCGGTCTTGCCCCGGGGATCATGGCCAGTATCGTTTCACTGGCAGGCGGGGCAGTCATCGCTAACATGATCTCGGTCACGTTATTGTCAATTGAAACCGTACTGCTACGGCGCTAGAGCGGCCCTGATATTATGAGTAGTGTCCTTTTCCTCATCCTGCGGCAGATGCGCGCCCCACTACTGCTGCTTTCTGCAGTCTATGCCGTGGCAACCCTCGGACTCACACTGATTCCAGGGGTTGATGACCAGGGTAATCCCTGGCGCATGGACTTCTTCCACGCCTTCTACTTTGTCACGTTTATGGGGACAACCATTGGCTTTGGCGAAATACCCTACCCATTTACTGACTCACAGCGAATGTGGACCCTTATATTCATCTACGTCACAGTCGCCACATGGATCTACGCGCTGGGTAAGCTAATAGCGCTACTGCAAAATGAGACGCTAAAAAAAGCATTCCTTGATTACCAGTTCAAACATCACATCAAAAATATAAGGGAACCTTTTATTCTGATTGCTGGCTACGGTGATACCGGAACAAAACTGGTGCGGTCACTGCGCCGACGACTGATCAAAGCCTCAATAATCGATATTGCACAGCCACCGCTTGATGCACTGTTACTGGACGATTTCCCTATGGATGTTCCCGGCATCTGCGCGGATGCTGCAGACCCGGACATGCTGGTCATGGCTGGCGTAAATGATCCCTACTGTCGTGCGGTTGTCGCGCTGACCAATGACAACGAAATTAATCTTCATATTGCCATTACCGCAAAAGTGCTAAATCCGGATATTAGCGTGATATGTCGTTGCGACTCACGCATTGTCGAAGACAATATGAAATCTTTTGGCACTAATCACATTATTGATCCCTACCAGACTTTTGCCAGGCAACTGGTGCTCGCGGTCAATGCCCCTAATCAGTATGCCCTGAACGAATGGTTCCGCAGCGCCCTGGATGAACGTGTCCCAACCCCTTTGACAATAAAAAAGGGGCGCTGGATCATCTGTGGTTTTGGCAAATTTGGCCGAACCGTCTTTGATGAAATGATCAGGCATGGAATTGATGTACAGGTTATTGAACCCAATGCTTCAATCGAGGGTATGCCTGAGTCGACAATTATCGGAGACGGCACCGGCGAAGATAGCCTGACCGAAGCCAGGGTAACAAATGCAGTCGGGATTATTGCAGGCAGCAATGACGATTCAAACAACCTGTCAATCATCGTCACCGCGCGACTACTTAATCCGGAACTGTTTGTCATCATCCGGCAGAACAAACAATCAAACCGGCTACTCTTTCAAAAATCGAATGCAGATATTGTCATGGAAGAAAGCGATGTTATCGCAAAAACCATTCGCACCCTGCTAACTAATCCAATGATTGATGAATTCCTGAGTCTGGCCCGTGCTCACGATGATGCCTGGGCGGGGGTATTGGATAAACAATTAAGAGTGATTAGTCCGGAGGTTCTACCGCAAACATGGGCAGTGACTATCGGCCAACGTGATGCCCATGCGGTCATTGAAGCTATCAATCAGGGCAATGAGGTCAGGATTAGCCACTTAACCCGCAGTCATACCGACAGGGACAGCAAGCTGCCTTTGCTGGTGCTATATCACCGCAACAAAAACGGCGCTTTTTGTATGCCCCATCCTGACACTGTCATTCATATTGGAGACCAACTGCTATTCACCGGCACCAAAATGGCCCGATTTAATGTGCAGTGGAATCTGTTGAACGATGAAGCACTTGACTATGTGCGTACAGGTACTTCGGAACCACAGACATGGTTCGGAAAACGATTTCTCAATCAGCATGGGCAACAGCAGGATAGATTGGTTTAATCGAGAGGCTTAATAACCTTTGTCAATCAGGTTTATCGCTAGCGCAATTGATCCAGGCTCAGCATTTCGACGGCAGTATCAACAATACTCAGCGCTTCCTTGACCAGACTCACGCGCCGGTTTTCTATCGCCCAATCCCTTAACATCTGCTTATGCGAACTCCATAACATACAGGCGATTAGCATTGGACGCTTGTCCTTATTAAGTGATACCCCCATATCCTGGGCGATACCGGTCGCCAGTAAATGTTCGTATTTGTCATCCACCTCATAAAATGCTGCGGGTGTCTCATGCATTTTAAAGCGATCTCGCAGGCTTTTCCTGAGGTTCTCAACGCCTATTGAGCTTGCGTCTGTCAGGCTTTGTTGAACCCATTGTCGCCAGAAGACCAGAGTTTTTAAATTCTTGTTTCGAAAATCACGCTCAAAGGCGTCGAAGTAGGACGTATTAATTTCGATAGCCAGGTCAATCTTGGCCGGGAAGTGTCGATAAACGGTTTGGACATGCATGCCCGCCCTGGCTGCAACATCTTCCATTGTAGTGTTGTTATATCCCTGCTGGAGAAATATTTGATCAGCCGCCTCAATGAGTTGGGCGTGGGTTCGTTTCTTCTTCTGTTCTCTAAGTGGATAACTCTCTGGCACAGATTTTCTCCGCTTTTCGTTGATTCTAGCGAACTACTGTGCATTGGCAAAGGCTTTTTGGTTACTGCATTAATTGATACTTAATGTTAGTTTGCTATATCATTAGAGTTCTTTAGGTATTATGTACTTTGCTATCTCTAAGTTGTTTTTAGGGCTCACGTAAATCGCCTGGGAAACTGATTTCAAAACTACTATTTTGGGGAATATTATGAGAACCAGCTACAACGCTCTGCGTGTAGTACTCGCGTCCGGGACCTTGCTGTTACCGGGTGCGCTGTTGACCGCCGCACCCGCGCGCCAAATCGAAGAAGTTGTTGTGACCGCCGAACGGAAAGAATCGTCGGTACAGGATACTTCGATTTCCATCACTGCGTTTACCTCTGAAACCCTCGAGGATTTTGGTATTCGCAATCAGTCGGACCTTCAAAACATGATTCCGGCAACAACCATCCAGCCTTACGACTCTACAGTACGGGGCGTTGGCAGGAATTTCAGAAATCTGGGTGGTGACCCGGGTGTTGCCACCTATATGAATGGCGTCTACTCGGAAGACCTTTACACCGCAACCATTGGTTCATTATGGGATGTGGAACGGGTTGAGGTATTACGCGGCCCACAGGGCACCCTGTACGGCAGAAACGCTGTAGGTGGTGCAATTAACTTCCTTTACAAGAAGCCAAGTGACGAGTTTGAAGCCTCCGTTAAGGCTGTTGCCGGTAATTACGGCACAAAAGATCTCTATGGTGTTGTTTCCGGTGCCTTGATTGAGAACACATTAAATGCACGCTTAACCGCGTCCAGTCGCCGTCATGATGGCTGGGTTGAGGAACGGGGCATTGGACCAGACCTGGATAGCGGTGATGAAACCAATATCGCGCTGCAACTTGAGTGGTTGATTACAGACAATCTCACCTTGAACCTCCGAAGCAACCAGGCCGATGTTGACCGTGTTATGGGCGGTGCCGATGGCGGTGGTTTGATCGTGCTTTCAGGCGAGAACGTCTACGGTGACCAGCAGCGTAACTTCACGCGGCAGTCTCATTCTCTGCGCGCAATTGATCCAACCGTGACTGACCCGACCAGTTCTGCATTTCGGAACCCGCTGCAATCTGTCTATACTTTCCCTAACCCGACAACAGGCGGCACTATTCAAGCGCAATATGTTCGTCCCGGTGTAGATGAAGCCTCATCAGTCATTAACTATGGCACGTCGGCGACCTATCCAAACAATGAGTGTGTGTTCACCGATCGTAGCAATATCAAAGGCGATGACCTTTGCGCTTATACCAATGGTTTGAACAAAGAACTGTTCGACCAGCAGGGTAATCAACTGGAACTTACCTACGACCTGTCAGAAACAATGACATTGAAGTATCTGTTTGGTTACAACGACCTGATCTACGAACGAACAACTGACGATGATTCCACCGCCAGTCTGGTCGATGACCGACAATACTATGTTAATCATGAGGCCGAGTACGCGTCCCATGAGTTCCAACTGTTCTGGGATACCAGTGAGTCGCTGTCTTTCACATCGGGTATCTTTTTCTACGATTCCAAGATTGACCAACGGTATGACTTCTATTCGTCCACCGGGACCCAAAAATATACCGACCCTGCCTTCGCCCAGGATGCTATTTTGGCGACGGTTGCACCGGGTGCAATACCCGGTAATCCACCGCTTACCTTCCTTGCAGGTGCTACACCCATTGATGTGAATACTGCTGCAGAAGCTGCGCAAGCCGCAAATGCACCCGTGGGAACATTTACGACGGCCACTGGCCCCTGGTTAGGCGACAGTTCGCTTGGTTCAGTACCACACGGTCCACAGACCTTGGGTTCAGACACCCATGTTCTGAATCAAACCAGACGTGAAGCCTTTGCAATCTACACCCAGGGTGTATGGGATATTACTGACCTGCTGACATTAACCTTTGGCCTACGTTATGCAGAAGATGACATCACCGGTGAAGAACGTCTGGCACAGTATGCGGAAAGCACCGCGGTACTGGATGGCCTTGCCGCGGCAGGCTTACCGCTTACACTTTTACAAACTAATGTGATTCGTGGCGCAGTAGATCCTACAACCCTTGGACTCACCGGTGCTGTTGAGCCCTGGTTAGGTGGTGTACCCATTGTCTTTGGTGCCTACCGAAATCTAGCCCGGGTGGATACTGCAACAACCTGGAGAGTGAACCTGGACTACAACCTCACAGATTCCATGTTGGTCTACGCAAACGTGACAACAGGCTATCGATCAGGTGGATTTAACCTGGCATTCTTTAGCCAGACACCCGAATATGAGCCCGAAGAGTTAGTAGCCTATGAACTGGGTCTAAAAGGCCAGTATTTTGAAGGCACATTGCAGGCCAACGGTTCTGTCTACTTCTACGATTACTCGTCTATTCACACCGCAACCGAAGAAGCATGTCCTGCAACCCCGACAACCCAAAGTGTACAAAGCGCGTGTGCTGTCTCTGAATCAACCACCTCGGTTCAAGCTGCACCAGGCGCTGAAGTTTACGGATTGGAAGCAGAACTGTTATGGCTTGCGACCGATGAACTCACCATGGGTGGTAACTTTTCTTACACCCATGCGGAGTTTTCCGAATCGTTTATCGTTGTTGATGGCTCTGACCCCACTGTTCCCGGCCAGATTTATGATGCAACTAACGAATTTGAACGTGCCAGAGATGTCAACGGCCAACGATTGCCACAGGTGCCTGAGTCAAAGCTTAGTGTCTTTGCCGACTATCAGTTTGAGTTGGGTGACAATGGCCGCGTAAACGTACTGGGTAACTACAGCTATATTTCCAAAGTTTACTTCTCTGCATTTGAATCAGCGCTTGACACTGCACCAGCTTACGACCGTATTGACCTCAGGGCCACCTGGACCAGTAGCAGCGAGCAAATCCAGGTGACTGGTTTTGTTAACAATATCACTGACGAAATCGGCATCCGACAAATCCTCCAGCACGGTGTGGCTGATGGATATCGTCGTACAGCACAAGTCACTGAACCAAGGGTTTTCGGCATAGAGTTCACTTATTCCATGTAGAAAACCAGTTTCGGGGGAGCAGTGAGGTCATTAAAAAACTCAGCTCCTCCGGACCACTATCGAACGACCCCCTTTGCGTGTCAGCTTTAGTCTAATCGCCCCATTAAGTGACAATCAGACTAAATATGACACGCGGTTTTTTTGCCTGTTACACATACCTGCACTGAAAAACTGCCC
>Ga0206123_10002355_pt1 | contig 16540 bp, 16 predicted proteins | sample Helgoland_Spring_2_FD_160086 | JGI IMG/M metagenome (GOLD analysis project Ga0206123, IMG submission 160086) | Pelagic subsurface seawater microbial communities from Kabeltonne, Helgoland, North Sea - Helgoland_Spring_Bloom_20160316_1 | ecosystem: Environmental > Aquatic > Marine > Epipelagic ...
ATCCTTTTGATTGTCTGTCGAAATAACTAAGTTTGTTATTGTAATTAACTTTAAAGTCCCATCCCTTCATACCCCAATTTTCTGAAAATATTTCTATTCCTGTTGAATCAACAATTTTAACAGGTTTTTGAGGTGTTCCCCCTCTTTGAAAGAATAGATTTCCTGACCAAGCATTATTGGTGTTTACGGTAATATTGTAGTTTGCGGGTTGACTAAATCCAATTAATGGATAGCAAAGTAATAGTAATAATAGTTTTTTCATAATATAAATTTAAGATTGATCGAATTTTCTTACCATAGTTAATATAGTAGCTAACATTACTGTTTCTCCATCATCATCATATACATCTACCAAGAATTTCACAATTCCTTTTGCAAATTCATCATCCTCTCTTTTTTCTTGGCTTATTTTTTCTTTTGCTGTAAAACGAACTCCAACTGTCATTCCAGGATATACAGGTTTTGTGAATCTACATTCATCAATTCCATAGTTTAAGAGTACAGGTCCTTTTGCAGGATCAACAAATAATCCTGCTGCTTTACTCATAATAAAATATCCATGAGCAACACGCTCAGAAAATATGGTTCCCTCCAAAGAATTTTCATCCATATGAGCATAGAATTTATCTCCTGAAAGTTCGGCAAAATCTTCAATATTATCTAGGGTAACTAAATGTGTGTCCGTAATTACAGTATCTCCAATTTCAATTTCTTCAAAGTGCTTACGGAAGACATGAGGTCCTTCTGTATTTTGTGCTCCACCAACTTGATATTGTTTGGTAAGTGTCGTAATAGTTGTAGGATGTCCTTGTATTGCTGTTCTCTGCAGATAATGTTTTATTCCTCTAACTCCACCCATTTCTTCACCACCACCAGCACGACCTGGCCCACCATGTGTAAGTAGTGGCATAGGAGAACCATGACCTGTACTTTCCTTACTACAAGCTTCATTCAAGACTAATATTCTACCGTGCATAGATGCAGCACCCAATACGAATTGTTCTGCAATCTTCATATCGTTCGTAATGATAGAACAGACCAAAGAACCTTTACCCATCTTAGCAAGTTCAATTGCTTCCTCTATCGTTTTGTAAGGTAAAATTGTAGAAACAGGCCCGAATGCTTCAATATTATGACAATCAGTTTTGTTAAACGGATCATCATTTAAAAATAGGATAGGAGAGATAAATGCTCCTTTATTTTTATCTGCTCCTGTTACTTCAAATTCTTCCAAACTTCCGTAAACAATTTCTTGTGTTTCAGATAGTTGTTTTACTTTTTCTGTTACTTCTATTTTCTGTTCATTTCCTGCCAAAGATCCCATTCTAACTCCCTCAACTGAAGGGTCTCCAATGGTGGTTTTTGAGAGTCGTTTTCCTAGTGCAATTTGTACATCTTCTACTAATTTTTCGGGAACAATTATTCTTCTTACTGCAGTACATTTCTGTCCTGCTTTTACTGTCATTTCTCTTTGTACTTCTTTTATAAAAAGGTCAAATTCTGCAGTTCCAGGAACTGCATCTTCTCCAAGAACAGAACAGTTTAAGGAATCTGCTTCCATGTTAAAAGAAACTGCTTTTTCTATGAGTCTTGGATTAGATTTTAACATCATTCCTGTTGATGCACTTCCTGTAAAGGTTACAATATCTCCTGTTTCTACTTTATCAATAATCCCTCTGGCACTACCACAAATTAATTGTAAACTTCCTTCTGGTAAAATTTTAGAATCTACAATTTCTCTTACCATCATTTCTGTAAGGAAACAAGTAATAGTTGCCGGTTTTACAATAGCAGGAACTCCTGCCATAAGGTTTACTGCAATTTTTTCCAACATTCCCCAAATTGGGAAGTTGAAGGCATTTATATGAATAGCAACACCTTCCCTTGGAGTCATAATATGATGACCGATAAAAGTTCCATTTTTAGATAGTGGGGCCATATCTCCATCCACATGATACGGCAGGTCAGGAAAGTTTTTTCTAAGAGATGCATTGGCGAAAATATTACCAATTCCTCCTTCAATATCAATCCAAGAATCTACTTTAGTTGCTCCTGTTTCTGAACTTAAAGCATAGAATTTATTTTTTATAGAATGTAAGTGAAACGCTAATGCTTTTAACATCAATCCTCTTTCTTGAAAGGTCATTTTCCTTAATTTTGGACCCCCAACTTTACGGGCATAACTCATCATTTCAGAAAAGTCCAATCCTTTTGAGGATGCTCTTCCTAATTCATCTCCTGTAATTGCATTAAAAAGAGGCGTACCATCTCCTTCTCCTTTCGTCCATTTTCCTAATGCGTAATTGTTGTAGTTTTTCATATTTTCTTTCTTAAATATCATAGTCTTCTAACATAGATTTAGAATAATATGCTAACTTATTTGTAGTATTCTATTTCTCTTTCTGTAATAGTATTATCAGATGATGTCTTTAAAATCCAATTATTATTAAACACATCATATTTGTACTTATGCTTCCATTTTTCCACCTCCTCTAGTTCTCCATCTTTATCATACTTACTTTCCTCAGTTATATTACCATCCTTATCATATTTGCGCTTATACTTCCATAATAGCTTTCCATCTAACCTATCATAATAACTATCCTCAGTTATATTACTATCCTTATCATATTTGCGCTTATAATTACTGCCTAGCTCTCCATCTTTATTATAATAACTACTCTCAGTTATATTACCATCCTTATCATATTTGCGCTTATACTTCCATAATAGCTTTCCATTTCCATCAGAATAACTCATTTCGATATTACCATCATCTTCATATTTGTACCTTTCCTTACCTCCTAGCTCTCCATCTTCATAATATTCACTCATCTCAGTTATATTACCATCCTCATTATATTTGTATTTTCCCTTCCAAGTTAGTTCTCCATCTTTATTATAATAATTTGTTTCAGTTTTATTTCCAACCTTATCATATTTATTCTTTTGTTTCTCTTTTAGTTCTCCATCTTTATTATAATAATTTGTTTCAGTTTTATTGCCATCCTTATACTTTTCCTTCCAAATTAGTTCTCCATCTTTATAATACCTTTCTTCAGTTTTATTGCCATCCTCATCATATTTACACTTATTCTTCCACATTAGATTACCTTTCTCTAATTCCCCAAAAGATTCCCTAACATTAAATACATATATTGTCATTTCTTTTATCTTACCTTTTAGGTTTTCTCTGGTTAAGTCATTGTCTTGTTTTTTTTCTGCTCCACAAGAAAATAGCATTGGTAAGCAAAGTAATATAAGTAGTAGTTTTTTCATTTTGTCTTTTTCCAAGTTTCAAAACTTATGTCTTGCTTCTTCTTTCTATTATTTTCAATCTCTGTTAGTGGTGTGCATTCTTTCATTAAAGTTTTGCATTCTTCTGGCAACTCTTGGTACAACTGTGTCCCTTTACTTTTCCAGTTTATCATATTGTCAGAAACATCTCCTTTAACCTGTGCAGGATTACCCACCACTATTTTCCGGTTAGGAATTTGCATCTCTCCTTTTACAAAACAAAGCGCACCAACTATACACTCATCTCCAACATTTGCATCATCCATTATTACTGCATTCATACCAACTAGCGTATTTCTACCAATATTTGCTCCATGAATAATAGCACCATGTCCGATATGAGCATTTTCTTGTAGTATTACATCTTTTCCTGGAAAAATATGAATAATACAGTTATCCTGAACATTGCAACCATCTTCAATAGTTATTTGCCCCCAATCACCTCTTAAACTTGCTCCAGGTCCGATATATACATTTTTTCCGATAATTACATTGCCAATAATAGTTGCCTCCTTATGTACAAAGGAACTTTTATGTATTACTGGTTTATATCCGTTAAATTCGTAAATCATTAATAGCTTTTTAAATTTCTAACAACACCCATCACTTGTGCAACATTCACTTGTTTCTATTTCTTGTTTAGGCTGATCAATACCACAAGCTTCTTTTGCTAAACAATCCGTTAAAGTAGGTTCTAATATATATTTATCATCTATTAAATTAACAGAATATAATCCTATTGTATAATCTTGATATTCCATCTCAACTTCTAAATTATCTAAATCTTCTTTAATTAATGATTCTGCTTTTTTAATTATTGCAGATAATTTATAGCATGATAATCTATGTTCATAGTCATCTGAAGTCCATAATTGAAAAGTTATTTTAGAATCTTTTCTCATTACCCCACCACAATCCATAAAGTATTTGGTTTTTACACCCATTTCAGTAATATGAAAATAAGCTGGTATTTTTATTCCATTTTCAATTATAAATGATAAATCACTTCTATTTTCTAAACTGTTTTTAAATTCTTGTAATGTCATTTTATACTCTTTCAATTATTGTCGCATAACCTTGACCAACACCAATACACATAGTGACTAAGGCATATCGTTTATTTTGTTTTTTAAGTTCAATAGCAGCAGTTTGCAAAATTCTTGTACCACTTACTCCAAGTGGATGTCCCAATGCAATTGCTCCTCCATTAGGGTTTATTCTTGGGTCATTATCTTCTAATCCCCATTCACGAATACAAGCTAGCGCCTGAGCTGAAAAAGCCTCATTCAGTTCAATAATATCCATATCTTTCATTGTTAAGCCTGCTTTTTCAAGGGCTTTATTGGATGCCACAACAGGCCCTATTCCCATGATTCTTGGCTCTACACCCACAACTGCTGAGCTTATAATTTTAGCAATAGGAGTAAGGCCATTTTCTTTAACCCCTTTTTCTGATGCTAAAAGCATTGCTGCCGCTCCATCATTTAATCCTGAAGCATTTCCTGCAGTTACTGTTCCTCCATCTTTTTTGAAAGCGGTTCTTAATTTTCCTAAAACTTCTAATGAGGTATCTCCCTTTATAAATTCATCATGTTTAAATATAATGGAGTCACTTTTTCTTTGTGGAATTTCAACAGGGATTATTTCCTCTGCTAATCTTCCTGAACATTGTGCTTTTGAAGCTTTTATTTGTGAGTTGTAAGCAAACTGATCTTGGTCCTCACGGCAAATATTGTATTTTTCCGCTAAGTTTTCAGCTGTATTTCCCATTCCATCTACTCCATATAATTCCTTCATTTTTGGGTTTACGAATCGCCAGCCAAAAGAAGAATCGTGCATTTGAGCGTCCCTCCCAAAAGGCTTAGAAACTTTTGAAATCACCCAAGGTCCTCTTGTCATATTTTCAACTCCACCTGCAATAAATAAATCTCCATCACCTGCCGCAATGGCCCTGTGTGCATGAATTACAGCTGACATTCCAGATGCACATAAACGGTTTACCGTTTCTCCAGGAACTGAAAAAGGAATTCCAGCAAGTAGTAGCGACATTCTTGCCACATTTCTATTATCTTCTCCAGCCTGATTCGCACAACCCAATATTACATCATCAATTTTGCTTGCATCAATTCCTGTCCTTTTTATAAGTTCTCTGATAGGAATACCTCCCAAATCATCAGTTCTTACCTCCTTAAGCGTTCCTCCAAAGTTACCGATTGGAGTTCGTATTGCATCAATTATATATGTCATAATTTAATTTTCAGGAAACCACTCTTTTCCAGTACGATAAACCGTACCTTTGAAATGAGCAACTTCTAAGTTGTCTTGGTTAGTAATTGTAATATAATACAAAGCAGTTTTAATGCTTTTATTCATCTCTTTACTAGTAGCAATTAAGGTATCTCCACTTGCTACTTTTTTAGTGTGTGAAATAGAAGTTTCAATAGAAACAGCTTGAATTCCATCCGCATTTGCAGCAAAAGCCAAGCAGCTATCTGCTAGTGAGTAAGCAATTCCACCATGTGCAATATTAAACCCATTAGTCATTTCATCTCTTACAGTCATTTTCAACTTACAAAAACCTTCAGTAATTTCCAAAACTTCAATGCCTAGCCACTGGCTAAAAGCATCTCCACTTATCATTTTGTCTACTACTTTTTTTGCTAAATCCATATCTAGTAAAAAGTTTTATTTTCTTTTGCCATTCTCTTTAAAAGTGGAGAAGGCCTGTACCTGTCTTCACCGTATTCTGCTTGTAAATCTTCCAGTTGTTTTAGTACATTTTCTAAGCCAATTTCATCCGCCCAAGCGAGTAATCCCTTTGGGTAATTAACTCCTTTAGTCATAGCTAAGTCAATATCTTCTTTTGTTGCAATATTTAGGAAAAGAGCATCAGCTGCCTCATTAATTAGCATGGCTAATACACGCCATAAAATTACTTTTCCTAATATTCTGTCTTCATTTGCTTGTGGCATCTCAGTGGAGTAATCATAATAACCTCTCCCTGATTTTCTTCCTAAGTATCCTGCTTCCATCATTCTTTTCTGTGTGAAAGAAGGCTTGTATCTAGGGTCAAAATAGAATGCAGTAAATACAGTTTCGGTTACAGTATAGTTGATGTCATTTCCAATATAGTCCATGAGCTGGAAAGGTCCCATGCGGAAACCTCCAAGTTCACGCATTACCCAATCAATAGTAGCAAAATCCGCTATACCTTCTTCATAAATCCTTAGTGCTTCACCATAAAATGGGCGAGCTACTCGATTTACAATAAATCCTGGAGTATCTTTTGCAATAACCGTTACTTTATTCCAGGAATCAATAATTTTTTTTGCTTTAGACAAAGTGCTTTTTGAAGTTTGAACTGCAGGAATAATTTCAACTAAAGGCATTAATGGTGCAGGGTTAAAAAAGTGAATTCCTACAACTCGTTCTGCTTTTTTTAAAGCACTAGCAATGGATGCGATAGATAGGGAAGAGGTGTTGGATGCTATTATACAATCCTCATCTACCAAACTTTCAATTTCAGCAAATACCTTTTGTTTGATGTCCAAATTCTCAATGATAGCTTCAATAACCAATCCGCTCCCCGAAACTTCTTTTATCTCTTTTGTGAAATTAATTCTTTCTAGAATTTCTTCATTTTCTTGTTGGGTGATTCTTTCCTTCTCAACCAGTCGGTTAAGTATTTTTTTTAATTTACTTTCAGCACTTTCTATTGCTCCATCAAAAGAGTCATAAAGGCAGACTTCATGTCCGTTTGTAGCAGCAATTTGAGCAATTCCTGCTCCCATAGTTCCTGCACCAATTACACTTATTTTCATCATTTATTCTCCTTTAAAGGTTGGTTTTCTTTTTTCTAAAAATGCTTGCACACCTTCTTTAAAATCAGCTGAATTTCCTGCAATAGTTTGGCATTCATCTTCCATTGTTAGTTGCTGTTCCAAATCATTACTGTAGGACGCATTTAGTAATCGTTTTGTAAGTCCTAAACCTTTAGTAGGCATAGCAGCTAATTTACTTACTAGTTTCCAGCTTTCTTTTTCAAAATCTTCAGTTGAGTAGGCTTTATATATCATTCCCATGTCTACAGCATCTTTAGCACAAACAGGTTCAGCAGTCATCATTAATGCTGCTGCTTTTTGCATTCCTACTAATCTTGGTAAAAAGAATGTGCCAGCACTATCCGGAATTAAACCGATTTTACTAAAAGCTTGAATAAAGGAAGCGCTTTCTGTTGCTACAACAATATCACAAGCTAAGGCAATACTTGCGCCTGCACCAGCAGCAACACCATTTACGGCAGCTACTATTGGTTTTTCAATATTTCTTATTTTTCTAATGATAGGGTTGTAGTGTTCTTGTACGATTTGTGTCAATTCTGGTCCGTTTGGATCGGTTACTTCTCCTAAATCTTGTCCTGCACAAAAAGCTTTTCCTGTTGCTGTAATTAGGATTGCTCTTACTGCCTTGTTCTCATTGCATTTATCTAGTGTTCCTTGTAGTTGTAGAGCCATTTCTCTTACAAAGGAGTGGTATTTATCAGGTCGGTTTAGTGTAATTTTTCCAACACCATTAATTATTTCGTATTGTATCATTATAAAGTATGATTAAAGTGCTAAAATACTAAATAAAAACAGAAATAAATTAGATTAAATACATTTGAAGAACTCAAATGGTTCCAAGCATTCATCACACTTAAATAATGATTTACAAGCGGTTGAACCAAATTCGCTTATCAAAGTAGTGTTTTCGGATTTACATTGAGGACAAATAACTATATTTGATGGAGGGGCAATGCCGTATTTTCTGAGTTTTTCCTTGGTTGCATCTGTCATCCATTCTGTAGTCCAAGCAGGAGAGTATACTATTTTCAACTCAAAATTATTGATGTGATTTTCTGTTAAACAAGTTTTTATGTCATCCATGAATGTTTTTACAGCAGGACAACCTGAATAGGTAGGAGTGATGGAGATAGTAAGGTAGTGATTCTCAAATTTCACTTCTCGAATAACTCCTAATTCTACAACTGAAATTACAGGAATTTCAGGGTCAGGAACAGTGTTTAAAAGTTCCCAAATGTATTTAGTGTTACCACTTTGCATCCGGATATGCTCTTTGTAAAAATTGCATTTCAGATAAAATAAATCCTAAATATTCAGTGTGTAATCCTTTTTTTCCTCCTGTTGCCATATAAGCATCTTCAGGGCGCGTTAATTTTGCTTTAACAAGGGTTTTATTTACCATTCTATCCCATTCTGATTTTAAAGCTGAATTATCAACTGCAATACCACTGTTTAGTAATTCTGCATCTAAATTATCCATTTCAAAAAGCTCGCCTGTGTACATCCAAAGCTCTTCTAATGCATCTTGTACTTTAGTATTACTTTCTCCTGTTCCATCTCCTAACCGAATTAACCAGTTGCTAGAGTGTCGTAAATGATATTTTACTTCTTTTAATGATTTACTAGCTAATGCTGAAAGCGTTTCATCTTTGCTTTTTGAAAGCTCAGTATAGAATAAAAAGTTAAATACATCATGCAGAAAGTTTCTGACCATTGTAGTTCCAAAATCCCCATTCTCTTGTTCTACTAGTTGATGGTTAAAGAACTCTCTTTCATTTCTTCTAAATGCTAATTTATCAGCTGATTTAGTGCCATCTAATTGTGCTGCATATTGATAAAACCCGTTTGCTTGCCCGAACATATCTAGTGAAATGTTAGACATTGCAATGTCTTCCTCTAAAGTAGGTCCGTTTGAACACCACTCTGACATTCTTTGTCCTAGAATTAGAGAGCTATCCGCAATTCGTAAAGTATATGTAAATAAATTACTCATCCTTATATATGTTTTGACCCTTCAGGCATAGTGTAGAAAGTAGGGTGGCGATACATTTTGTCATTTGAGGGATCAAAAAATGCTTCACTATCTTCTGTTTCTGATGACACAATATATTCTGATTTTACAACCCATATACACGAGCCTTCATTTCTTCTTGTGTACAATTCTCTTGCATTTTCTAATGCCATTACTTTATCTTCTGCATGTACATTTCCTGCATGTTTGTGGGCTAAGCCATTTTTACTCTGTATGAATACTTCCCAAACTGTTGCGTTTTCTTCCATAATATATATTTATTTTGCTACTAATTCTTGTTTTTTAGCGTATGCTTTTGCAGCATCACGCACCCATTTCCCTTGATCATGTGCTTTTTTATGATGGTCCAGTCTTTGTTTGTTACAAGGTCCGTTTCCGTTAACTACACTCCAGAATTCCTCCCAGTCCATTTCACCAAAATCATAACTTTGTCTTTCTTCATTCCATTTTAAATCTGGGTCAGGAATAGTGAGCCCAATAACTTCAGCTTGTCCTACAGTTTTGTCAATAAAATCTTGGCGCAAAGCGTCATTAGTTTGTCTTTTTATTTTCCATTTCATAGCATTCCCAGTTCTTGGAGAATCAGAATCCTGTGGTCCAAACATCATTATAGAAGGCCACCAGAAACGGTTTAAAGCATCCTGTGCCATAGCTTTTTGTTCAGCAGTCCCTTTTGCCATTTCAGCCATTATTTCATAGCCTTGCCTTTGATGGAAACTTTCTTCCTTGCAAATTTTAACCATTCCTCTGGAATAAGGTCCGTAAGAAGTTCTTTGCAATGAAACTTGATTTACAATAGCTGCACCATCAACAAGCCATCCAACAGCACCCATATCTGCCCAACTTAAAGTTGGGTAATTAAATATTGAAGAGTATTTTGCTTTCCCTTCATGAAGTTGTTGAACTAATTTTTCACGAGATATTCCTAAAGTTTCACAAGCAGAATATAAATATAATCCATGCCCAGCTTCATCCTGAACTTTGGCTAACAATATCATTTTCGCCCTTAGTGAAGGTGCTCTGGTAATCCAATTCCCTTCAGGTTGCATTCCTATTATTTCAGAATGAGCATGTTGTGAAATTTGTCGAATTAAATGCTTGCGATAATCATCCGGCATCCAGTCTTTAGGTTCTATTTTCTTCTCAGCATCTATTCTTTCTTGAAAATATTTCTCGTTCATTTTGTAAATATTAGTATTGCAAATTTATGAATTAATATGTTTTGAATTATGATATTTATCATTATATCTATTTCTTTTTAGTTAAATTGATATTTTTGCAAAAATTTAAATTCAATATGAACAAATTCCACTCTTTAAAAATTACTGAAATTAAAAATTTGACTACCGATTCAGTAGAAATTGTTTTTGACACAAATAATCATCTCTTTAATTTTAATTCAGGACAATACATTACAATTAAGCATACTATTAATAATGAAGAAGTAAGAAGAGCTTATTCAATCTGTTCTGCTCAAAATGAAGGCTTGTCAATTGGAGTTAAACTTGTAGAAGGAGGGAAGATGTCTACATTTTTAACTAGTGAAGTGAAGATTGGTGATAACTTAGATGTAATACCTCCTGCTGGTAATTTTGTTTTAAATGGTGATGAAAAAAATATTATTGGAATTTGTGCTGGGAGTGGAGTAACTCCAATTATTTCAATGATTAAATCTGAATTAGCTAAAAATACCGATTCAAATTTTACGCTTATTTATGGTAATAAATCTCAGGATTCTGCAATGTTTAAAGATGATCTTAAGTCATTAGAGGAAAATAATTCAGATAGACTAAAGATTCATTGGGCATTCTCTAGAGAAGGTGTTTCTGGAGCTATAAATGGTAGAGTTGATAAAAATACTTTACAACAATTATTAAATACTTTTAATGCTCTAAAAGCTGCTGATGCTTATTTTATTTGCGGACCTGGAGAGTTAATTGATAATGCAAACGAATTATTATTATTGAATAATATTAATCAAGCAAAGATCAATTTTGAACGATTTACAGTTGTTGAACAAACGGATGTTACAGATAATGATTCTGATGAAATTATTTCAAAAGTTATGGTTTCTGTTGACGGAGAAGACTTTGAATTTACTTTATCAAATAAAGGACAAACAATACTTGATGCTGCAATGGAACAAGGGGCTGATGTTCCTTTTTCCTGTAAAGGAGCGGTATGTTGTACTTGTAAAGCAAAAGTAATGGAAGGAAAAGTTACCATGGATGCAAATTATTCCTTGTCTGAGGAGGAAGTTGCTGATGGGTTTGTTTTAGGTTGTCAAGCTCGCCCAGCATCAACAAATGTTGTTGTTGATTTTGATGAGATGTAAAAGAAAATATGAGATAAAAGAAAAGCCTAGCATTGCTAGGCTTTTTTATTTTCACTATCTTTTGTTTTAACTTTTCAGTCTTGGATCTAATGCATCTCTAGATGCTTCAGCAATCATATTGTAAATTGTAATAGTTAAGAAAATTGCCATACCAGGGTAAATAATTAACCACCAAGCTTCAAGATTTTGACGTCCAAGATTTAATAAGGATCCCCAAGTAACAATATCATCTGGCACTCCAATCCCCAAGAAAGATAAACCACTTTCAATTAGAATAGCAGATGCAATACCAAAGGCAATACTTACAAATACGGGTGCTAAGGAATTTGGTAGTGCATGCTTGAATATTGTTCGTATAGAAGAATAGCCAAGAGATTCAGCAGCTTGTACAAACTCTAATGAACGGATACGTAAGAATTCAGCCCTAGTAAAACGAGCAATACCTGTCCAGCCTGTAATCCCAATAATAATCATAACAATCCAAATGCTTCTTTCTACAACAGCAGTAATAGTAATGATTAATAATAATCTTGGTATAGAATTTAGTAATTCAATACCTCTCGAAACAAAAGTATCCATTGGTACACTGACTTCTTTGTTTAGCCATTCAACTTTTATAGCCTTACTAAGTATTCTAAAAAGCATAGTAATTCCAATTACCACTCCAATACTAATAAGCATAGCAATTATCCCATCTCCAATTCCTTCAGAGAAAGCTTGTGATAAAATATATTTTCTCTGTCCAAAACCATAGAATACCCCCATAAATACTCCAAATAATGTAAAGTGGTACTTAATCCTTGGCATTTTAAGTTTAGTATCTCCAAAGAACCCAGCTAATGCACCTAGTATAATACCTATAAGTGAAGCAATCCCCATAGAAACTAATCCAACCATTAATGAGATTCTAGTTCCATGAATTAAACCAGATGCTAAATCTCTTCCAATTCCATCAGTCCCTAATTTATGTCTGAATTTTGAAGGTATTTCTATAATTTCTCCAGTTGAATTTTTAAACCTTTGTTTCCCACTTGGTGCTGCATAATCTCTATTATACCTATCCATGCTTCCAGGAGAATAAGGAATTGGAGCCCAAACAACTGAAGTCAAATCTAATTGTCTCCAATCTGTAATATCGTATTGTAATACTTGTACAAAATCACCTTTAGCATTATAAATAGAATCAGTTCTGGTATCACTAGCGAATGCTGGATAAAGTGTATTCCCTTCATACTTAGCATAAAGTGGTCTGTCATTAGCAATATAAGGAGCAAATAGTGCAATCAATATTAAAGCAAATAATAAGTATAAACTTACTAATGCAATTTTATTCTTCTTGAACTGAGTCCAAGCATATTTTTTAAATGAGAAATTTTCGTTTGTATTTTGCATAATTCTATTTATATGAAATTCTTGGGTCAACCACTGCATAAAGTATATCAGCAACTAAATAACCAACCATTGTTAAGAATCCTGATAAAGTAAATACTGTAATAATCATTGGATAATCATAATTCAGTATGGAATTAAAAACTTCAACTCCCATTCCTGGAATGGAGAAGATTACTTCAATAATAATACTACCACCAATTGCCATTGGAAAGATTGCAGCAAAAACAGTAATTATAGGCAATAATGAGTTTCTAAGTGCATGTTTGAGTATCACCTTTCTTTCTCCCAATCCTTTAGCACGAGCGGTACGTATATAATCCTGCGATACAACATCAATCATTCCTATTCGCATAATTCTACTTAAAAAAGCAAATGAGCCGTAAGTATAAGTAATGATTGGTAAAATTAAAAACGGCATTCTGTGTTTGAGTTTCATCCATAAGCTCCATTCAGGATTGAATAGAGTAGGGTCTTGAATTCCAGAAACTGGGAACCAACTCAAATTATCAGGATTAGCAAATTGTAATAATAAAAGAGTACCAACAAAGAAAGTAGGCATAGAATACAATATAAATAGTACTAATGACATTCCTTTGTCTGCAGCAGAATCTTTTCTATAAGCAGAATAGATCCCAATTGGTATACTAATTAAATAAGCTAAGAAGATTGAGATTAATGATAATGAGAATGAGATACCTACCTTTTGCCAGATCTTATCTTGAATAGGCTGGCTATCAATGTATGAGATTCCAAAATCACCTCTTAACAATCCTTTTCTATCTTTTCCGTTTCCAAGAAGCCATAAGTGATACTGATTTTTACTCCCATACCAACTAATTGCAGGAATATAAGTTTTCCATCTTGTTGCATTTGTAAATAGATTTTCTCTTGTTTGCTTTACATTAGTTAATGCATCTTCTAAATCAGACAAGAAGATATTTTCTTCTAATAGACTATTCATCTTTTCAAACTTCAATGCTACAATATTTTTATCAGAGGTTTCAAGTAAGCTTCCAATCTCAAAACCAAATTGATTGGCTGACTCATTTACTGCATTTAAGGATAAGGAAGAATTATTAGCTACAATTGCTTTTGAGTCAACTTGCTGATGTGCTTTCTGTAAAGTTAATAAACTAGAGTAGTAGTCTGAAACAGCTTGCCAGTTTCCACTTTGATGTGTAAGCGCCTCAAGATTTGCTTTATGGTATTTATCTTGCACTTTATAAAGTGTATCAGAAGAAGCTAAATCAGTAATGCTTAAGTAAAAGATAGGTAAATCTAAACCTAGTTTTTTTCTCAGTTCTTGTTTTATTTTTTTGGATGCCCCTGATTGCTGTTCGGCTGAACCTTCATTTCCTGCTGCTTTGGATAATCGTTCAACAGGATCGCCAGGGGCATTAATACTAATAACGAATGATAATAGCGAGATAGCTATCAGCATAGGTATAAAAGTTACAATTCTTTTGAGTGCGTATTTAAACATAAATATTATCTGTTTTTATTGTCCATTAGTTGGCGCTAAGTTCTTTGAAGAGAATTCTGGTTTCAAGTCAAGGTTTTGAAGCATGACACCAGGTCTTTCATTATACATCCCTCTATTTTTGAATCGTTTATGTATTGCAAATTTTCTTTTTGTAGCGTATAGAAAAACATATGGTTGATCTTCATATACTTTAGCTTGTAATTTAAGTAGTGCATTATTGTGTTTGTCTTTATCAAGCGTAAGGTTTGCTTCTTCAATTAAAGCATCACTCTCAGCATCACCGAAACCACAGAAGTTAGATCCTTTAGTAACCCAAGAAGAAGTGTGCCACAGTTGCATAGGGTTAGAATAAGAAGCACTACCTCCCCAGCCTCCCATCATACCATCAAAGTTATGATCCATAGCATTTTTATAAAACAGTGTAAAGTCCATAGGAGTAGGTTCAGCAACAACACCAGCCTTATACAAGCTTTCTTTTATCATTAATACAATTTCTTTTGATATTGGAGAACTCATATAGCTTAATTTAAAAGAGAATGGAGTTTTGACGCCATTAATCATTTTATCTCTGATGTTATCTTCATCAGTATCTACCCAGCCTGCCTGAGTTAATAATTCTTTCGCTTTCTCAATATCTAAAGGAATTAATTTTAAAGTATCATTATAGGTACTTTTAAGTGGAGAAATTAATGAAGCTTGTCTGCTTCCTTGACCATGCATCATTACTTCAATAATTTCATCAATAGGAATAAGATAAGCCATAGCTCTTCTTACTTTTTGGTCAACAAAAAACGGCTTTTGTTTTATTCCATCTGGTTTCATATTTAATCCCATGTAGCTAAATGAATACTGATCTAGAAAGTCAGAATCGTAATTATTATTAAAATACTCTCGTTCTTGTAACTTCATTAGTTTAACAGTTCCAATCCTAGTAGTTACATCAATTTCCTGATTTTTAAGGGCAAGATAAGAGGATGCATCTTCCGTAATAATTTTAAAAATAATCTTATCCGGGTATGCTTTGTTATATACTGAACTATCCTTAGCTCCCCACCAATTTTCTTTCTTTTCAATTGTGATGTACTGGCTAGCTTCCCATTGGGTAACTTGATATGCGCCAAGTCCTAATAATTGATTGGGTTTATAACTATTGTCCGCATTATTATAACTATTAAAAAAATCAGATAAAACTTCAGTTTCTTTAAAATCTTCTGATAGAAGTTCTGCAAAAGTTACATTATCAAGTACTCCATTTGGGTCCCACAGATTCTTTTGAACCATGTAAAGTTCTGAAAAAATAAATTTGTTATCCCAATGAACATTTTGTGCATGCATTGTGAATTTCATAGGATTGCTTGGGTCAATCTCTATACTTTTAATAACAGTAGTATAATTGCTTCTTATTTGTGCATTATTAGTAAGTGGACAAAGCATTAACTTTACTGAGAATGCAACATCTTCAGCATTTAGCTCTGTTCCATCATCCCATAACACCCCTTCTTTAATTTCATATTCAAAGGATAAATTATCTGCAGAAGCAGTAGGCATATCTTTAACCAGTGAAGGGATGTACTCTAGACTCTCAATATCTAATTTGATGAGTGTTTTTTGGGTGTAGTTAAATATATAACTTCTGATAGTAGAGTTGTCATTAAAAGGGTGTAATCCGTCAGGTTGAATGGTTATATGTGCAATTACTGTGTTTTTGGAAAGGTCTCTTTCGTTAACACAAGAGATTAGTATTGCTAATGCAAAGAGGGTTATAAGTAATTTCTTAATCATAGTTAAATATATAGGTCTGCAAATATAACATTTGACTAAAAAGATTAGCTTAAATTAGCTTTAAAAATAATTCTTAAATAATATTTGCTATAAATATAGATTAGTATACATTTGCAATCCTAAAAAAATAGTTCATTTTAGTTTATTGGAGAGGTGCCAGAGTGGCCGATCGGGGCTCCCTGCTAAGGAGTTGTGCGCTTGCGCGTACCGGGGGTTCGAATCCCTTCCTCTCCGCAAAATAAAAAGTTCATCTTTTTATTTGTGATTGTAAAAAAAGTATACTTTTGCAGTCCAAATTTTTCGGGGTATAGCGTAGCCCGGTTATCGCGCCTGCTTTGGGAGCAGGAGGTCGCAAGTTCGAATCTTGCTACCCCGAC
>Ga0206123_10002358_pt1 | contig 16531 bp, 14 predicted proteins | sample Helgoland_Spring_2_FD_160086 | JGI IMG/M metagenome (GOLD analysis project Ga0206123, IMG submission 160086) | Pelagic subsurface seawater microbial communities from Kabeltonne, Helgoland, North Sea - Helgoland_Spring_Bloom_20160316_1 | ecosystem: Environmental > Aquatic > Marine > Epipelagic ...
TAAAACACGATAGAGAAGGTATACTATCTATGGCAAATTCAGGTCCTGGAACAAATGGCTCTCAGTTCTTTATTACTCACAAAGAAACACCTTGGCTAGACGGGAAGCATTCAGTGTTTGGACATGTTACAGAGGGAATGGATGTTGTTAATTCAATAGTACAAGATGATATAATTAACACCATAACTATTATACGAGAAGGATCGGATGCTAAAGCGTTTAATTCTGTAACAATATTTTCTAAAGAACAAGAAAAAACTAAAGCAATAAATCTTGAAAAAGAAAAGAAAAGTCAAGAAGCCATGATAGAACTAACAAAAGGAGCTAGCAAAACTAAAAGTGGATTAGCTTATAAAATCATTAAAAAAGGTAATGGACATGTTAATCCAACTCCTGAAAGCACAGTTACAGTACATTATACAGGTAAGCTAATAGATGGAACTATATTTGATAGCTCTGTACAAAGAGGCGAGCCTGTAAGTTTTCCTTTAAATCGTGTTATTCCAGGTTGGACTGAAGGAGTACAACTTATGGTTAAAGGAGATAAGTTCACATTTATCATTCCAGGAAATCTTGCTTACGGAGAAAGAGGAGTACCTCAAGCTGGAATAGGTCCAAATGCAACTCTTATTTTTGAAGTTGAATTACTTGAAATAAAAGGTAATGAAAAAGATCTTCATAAAGGACATAATCATAAATAAGCAATCTAATTTGAGAGCTTATTGAACCTTTAAAACCAAATACTTAAGAAAAGACTGACAAATGTCAGTCTTTTCTTTTTTAAGAAGAAAATAACACTACTTTTGCCAGCCTAAAATTAAGATATGAAATCGATTAGAAACATCGCTATAATTGCTCACGTAGATCATGGAAAAACAACTTTAGTTGATAAAATTATAGATCATTGTAAAGTTTTAGACGAAAGAAAAGAAAGAACTGAATTACTGCTTGACAATAATGACCTTGAGAGAGAAAGAGGAATTACAATCTTGTCAAAAAATGTATCTGTAACATATAAAGATGTAAAAATTAATGTAATTGACACTCCTGGTCACGCAGATTTTGGGGGAGAAGTTGAAAGAGTTCTTAAGATGGCAGATGGCGTTCTGCTTTTAGTGGATGCCTTTGAAGGCGCAATGCCACAAACCAGATTTGTTTTAGGCAAAGCAATCGAGTTAGGTCTAAAACCAATTGTTGTTGTAAATAAAGTTGATAAAGAAAATTGCACCCCAGATCTAGTGCAAGATGCTATTTTTGAGCTAATGTTTAATCTTGATGCTACTGAAGAACAATTAGATTTCGTTACAATTTTTGGCTCTTCAAAACAAGGGTGGATGAGCTTAGATTGGAAAGAAAAAACTGAAAATATTTTACCGCTACTAGATGCTATTGTAGACCATATTCCAGAAGCACCTTACAATGATGGAATTCCACAAATGCAAATTACATCATTAGATTTTTCAAAATTTGTAGGTAGAATTGCTATTGGCCGTATATTTAGAGGAGATCTATTTGAAGCTAAAGATTATATGCTATGCAAAGCAGATGGTATTAGAAAAAAAGTAAGAATCAAAGAACTTCATGTATTTGAAGGAATGGGGAAGGAACAAGTTAAATCTGCACGCTCTGGAGATATCTGTTCTATTGTTGGGTTAGATGACTTTGAAATTGGAGATACACTCTCAGATTTAGAAAACCCAGAAGAACTTCCAAGATTAGCAATTGATGAACCAACAATGAGTATGTTATTTACAATTAATAACTCTCCATTTTTTGGTAAAGAAGGGCAATTTTGCACATCAAGACACCTAAGAGATAGATTATATAAAGAATTAGAAAAAAATCTAGCATTAAGAATAGAAGATGGAGCTTCAGAAGACAAGTTTAATGTTTTTGGAAGAGGAATTCTTCATTTATCTGTCCTTATTGAAACAATGCGTAGAGAAGGGTTTGAATTTCAAGTTGGTAAACCTCAAGTCATTATTAAAAAAATTGATGAAATTAAATGTGAACCAATGGAAACTCTTGTTATTGATGTACCAGCAGATTTTTCCGGAAAGGCTATTGAATTAGTTACGCAAAGAAAAGGAGACCTGCTTGTGATGGAGCCTAAGGGAGACTTACAACACTTAGAGTTTGACATACCATCAAGAGGATTAATTGGCCTTAGAAATAATATTTTAACTGCAACAGCTGGTAATGCAGTGATGACACATAGATTTAGAGAATATGCTGCATACAAAGGACAAATTACTGAAAGAATGAAAGGCTCATTAATTTCAATGGAATCAGGAACAGCTACTGCCTTCTCGATATGGAAGCTTCAAGAAAGAGGGCGTTTTTTTATTGCACCAGGAACTGAAATATATAAAGGTCAAGTTGTAGGTGAAAATAGTCGTGATAATGATCTGGACATAAATGTGACAAAAGGCAAGCAACTTACGAATATGAGAAAATCTGGTTCAGATGCAGCTGTAATTGTTACTCCTAAAGTAGATTTTTCACTTGAAGAAAGTATGGAGTATATTCAAGCAGATGAATATTTAGAAATAACACCTAGTTCACTAAGAATGAGAAAAATAGATTACAGATAATAGAATTTTATTTTTCTTCTAAAAAAGATTAATTATTGACTATTTTTGAAGAAATGAATTTGTCTAGAAATATAGCAGTAATTGGCGGGGGAGCTTCCGGCTTTATGGCTGCAATAACAGCGAAAGAAACAAACATCTCTTCAAATGTTACAATATTTGAAAAAACAGACAAACTTCTTGCTAAAGTTAAAATCTCTGGCGGAGGAAGATGCAATGTAACTAATGCTACTTACAGTCTCTCCAAACTTATTAAAAGCTACCCTAGAGGAGGAAAACAACTGAAAAGATCATTTAATATATTTAATACAAAAAATACAGTTGATTGGTTTGAGAGCAAAGGAGTAAAACTTAAAACAGAAGTAGATAATAGAATATTTCCGCTCAGTAATAATTCTGAATCAATAGTAAATATCTTAATAAATACAGCTAAAGAACTAGCTATTAGAGTCTCAGTAAAAAGTAATGTTAGTGAAATTCAATTATCAAAGCATGGATTTATATTGAATATTAATAATGAGAAATTACTTTTTGAGAAAATTATTATTGCAAGTGGTGGTTCAGCCAAATCCAGCGGGTTTGAATGGATATCATCTCTTGGCTATAAAATTATTAATCCAGTACCATCACTCTTTACGTTTAATATGCCAAAGAACCCAATAACAAAGCTTATGGGCCTAAGTGTCTCAGATGTCACAGTAAGCATTAAGAGGTCTTCATTAAAGCAAACTGGACCACTTCTTATTACACACTGGGGGATGAGTGGTCCAGCTATACTAAAACTTTCTTCTTGGGGCGCAAGAAATTTAGCTGATTTAAACTATGACTTTACTGTACAAGTTAATTGGTTAAATTTAAATGAGGAGATAGTAAGAGAAAAAATCATGGAAATATCATCAAATAAAAAGATTTACAATCATAATCCATTTACTATCCCTAAGAGACTATGGTTTTTTCTATTAGAAAAACTAGAAATAACTGAGGATAAAATTTGGAGAGAGTTAAGTAAAAAAAATAAAAACAGATTAATAAATACATTAATAAATGATGAATATGAAATTAAGGGAAAAACTACATTTAAAGAGGAATTTGTCAGTTGTGGTGGCATTTCATTATCAGAAGTTAATATGTTAACAATGGAAAGCAAAAGACACAATGGCCTGTATTTTGCAGGTGAATTATTAAATATTGATGGCGTAACGGGTGGATTCAATTTTCAAGCTGCTTGGACAACTGGATACTTAGCTGGAAAGAATAGTGCATCATGAATCTTTTAGCTGTTGAAAATCTTGGTAAGAATTTTGGAGAAAGAATTTTATTTGAAGGCTTAAGCTTTGGATTATCGCAAGGTAATAAAGTAGCATTAATAGCAAATAACGGAGCTGGAAAATCTTCATTAATGAAAATAATTGCAGGATTAGACTCTGCAGATGAAGGAGATGTTGTTTTTAGAAATGAATGTCGAGTTTCTTACCTTCAGCAAGATGCAATTTTTGATAATAATATGACAATTAATAAACTTATCGAAAGTGCACACAATAAGATAAGTTTACTAGTAAGTGATTATGAAAATGCAGTTGAAGCTCATAGTAAACATAATTCAAAACAAACTCAAAAAAACCTAGAAATTCTTACTTCTAAAATGGAGCAAGAAAATGCATGGGATTATGAGAGAAGAAGTAAACAAATACTCTCAAAATTTAATATCAAAGATTTTAATCAAAAAGTTGGTAATCTTTCCGGTGGTCAGAAAAAAAGACTTTCACTTGCACTTTTAATACTAGAGAATGCAGATATACTTCTATTAGATGAACCAACAAATCACCTTGATATAAGCATGATTGAATGGTTAGAAAAATACCTACAACAACAAAAAATAACTCTCCTTATGGTTACACATGACAGATACTTTTTAGAAAGAGTCTGTAATAATATAATTGAGCTTGAAGGAGGAAATCTTTATCATCACAAAGGAAATTATGCTTATTTCTTAGAGAAAAGAACAGAGAGAGAAATTAATTTTGATGTGGAAGTCTCGAAAGCTCAGAAATTAATGAAGAAGGAATTAGAATGGATAAAAAGACAACCTAAAGCAAGAGGAACAAAATCAAAAGCTAGAATTGATAATTTTGAATGAATAAAGAAAAAGGCAAAAACTAAACGTCTAAAGCAAGAAATAAACATTGATGTTAAAATGGATAGGATAGGAGGTAAGATTCTTGAAATGAAAAATATTAAGAAAAGTTTTGGAGAATTAAATATTTTAAATGGCTTTGACTACACCTTTAAAAAAGGCGAACGCATAGGAATACTAGGAAAAAATGGAGTTGGAAAATCAACATTTTTAAATATTATCACTGGAAAAGAAAAAGCTGATAGTGGAAAAATAAATATAGGTGAAACGATCAATTATGGCTATTTCACTCAGTCAAGCTTTGGAATTGATGAAAATAGAAGAGTAATTACAGTACTTAAAGATATTGCAGAATATATTGTAATGTCTGACAAAAGGAAAGTAAGTGCTTCTCAACTACTAGAGCATTTTATGTTTACACCAGAAATGCAGTTTACAGAAGTAAAACGTTTAAGTGGTGGCGAAAAAAGAAGGCTACACCTTCTTACAGTACTTATGAAAAATCCTAATTTCTTGATATTAGATGAACCAACAAATGACTTAGATTTACTTACTTTAACAAAACTAGAAGAATTTCTACTTCAATACAAGGGGTGTCTAGTTTTAGTATCTCATGATAGGTTTTTTATAGATAAATTAACAGAACATCTATTTGTTTTTAAAGGAGATGGAGTTATTGAAGATCATTATTGTACATACACACAATACAGAGAAAAACAGATTGAGAAAGATAAGGAATTTAAAAAGATACAACATCTTGAAAAAGAAAATTCAAAAATAAAAGCAAAAAGTAAAAAACTAACATACAATGAAAAGTATGAGTATGACAATATATTAAAGGAAATAGCCATACTAGAAGATGAAAAAAAGAAATTAGAAATCATACTGCTAAATCCTGAAATTGATATCGAAAAAATGACTAACTCTAGTAAAAGACTTGGAGAATTAGTTACTCTTATAGATTCAAAAGAAATGAGATGGCTAGAACTAGATTCAAAATAATTACACTTTCTTAATTAAGATGTATTTTTGCATAATATAATATGAGTAATTTTAAAGAAATAAATTTAAGTACACAGCTACAAAATGCAATTCATGATTTGGGTTTAGAAAAACAGACACCAATTCAGTCTCAAACTTATTCAAAGATATTATCAGGAAAGGATTTAGTTGGAATTGCTCAAACAGGAACAGGTAAAACATTAGCATATTGCTTGCCATTACTACAAGAATTAAGCTATTCAAATCAGAATAATCCAAGAGTACTCATTCTTGTTCCAACAAGAGAACTTGTTTCTCAAGTTGTAGAAATACTAAATGAACTAACTAAATATATAAATTGTAGAATTATTGGTGTATATGGAGGTACAAATATTAATACACAAAAAATATGGCTGCAAGATGGTGCTGATATTGTTGTTGCTACACCAGGAAGATTATATGATTTAGCACTATGTAGATCTTTACAATTAAAAGGTGTTAAAAAAGTTGTAATTGATGAAGTTGATATAATGCTAGATTTAGGATTTTATTTTCAACTTACAAATATTTTTGAATTGTTACCTACAAAAAAACAAAATATCATGTTTTCTGCTACTATGACAGAAGATGTATCTAACGTGATTGACAACTTTTTTAGTAAGCCAGAAAAGGTTCAAATAGCACTTAGTGGAACACCATTAAACAATATAGTTCAGTCAAAATTTGCTGTACCTAATTACTTCACAAAAGTAAATCTATTATCACATTTATTATCTGATAAAGATGAAATGAAAAAAATTTTAGTCTTTGTTTCATCTAAAAAAATTGCAGATAAACTATATGATGCAATTTCAGAATTTTACTTATCTGAAATAGCTGTTATTCACTCCAACAAATCTCAGAATTACAGATTTAGATCAATAAATCAATACGATGAAGGAAAGGTTAGAATATTAATTGCAACAGACATAATAGCTAGAGGACTGGATTTAGATAAAATCTCACATGTTATTAATTTTGACACACCAACATATGCAGAAAACTATATGCACAGAATAGGTAGGACAGGAAGGGCAGAAGAGAGTGGAAAATCAATATTATTTTATACTGAAAGAGAAGAAAGATATAAAGACAGTATTGAGAATCTAATGGGAATGGAGATAATATCAGTTAAAATTCCTGAAGAAGTTGAGATTACCACTCAACTTACAATAGATGAAAAAAGAGAAAGAGGTAAAAAAATTGACAGAAATTCGAAAGAAGTAGTTAGAGAAAACTCTGGTTTTCATTAGAAGATTGAAAAAAATCTAAAAGTAAATGACAGAGATAGATGGAGGAAAGAAAGAAGAAAAAAATACAAAAAACCCAAATCAAGAGGTGATAAAGGTGCTAACTTAAGAAGAAAATAATGAAAACTAATAGAAAAAATTTCCTTGTAATAATATTAACATTTCCAATAACTTTATCTATCTACATTTATTTCTTCACTGGAAACCTACAATTCACTGAAGAAATTGTAATAAACTCTGATATTAAATCAGTAACAGAATTATTAGGTGACCCAAATAATATGATTAGATATATGGAAGGTATCGAAAGCTATAATGTAATAAAAGGGGATATTAATCAGATTGGTACTGAAGCAGAGATAGTTGCTATAATGGGAGATGAAAAAATTAAAATGACAGAAGTTGTAATAGTTAATAATCTTCCTACTGAAAAAAAAGTAACGTATTCAACTGATGAAGTTTATAATATTGTTACTAATAAACTAGAAATTATTACACTAAACAAAACAAGGCTTATTAATAAACAGGATTTTGAATTTAAAGGATATATGAAAATAATAAGTTTCTTTATGCCTTCAGCTTTTAAAAAACAGAGTAGAATTATCTTAGAAAGCTTTAAAAGTTTTGCTGAAGAAAGAGATAATCATCTTAACCGAAACAATTAACTGGAAATGATTGTCAATAGAACATATTTTAACAAAGACAATGAAAAAGAAATTGAAAATATTTTAGGAAAGAGTTTTAGTTTTTTAAGAACCTTAAAGTTAAGAGGTATAGGATCAAGCAGATTTATTATTCATTCAGTTTCAAAGAACTTAATACATACTATAAATAAAGTATCTGATGTAAATTATTGCAATATTGAATTAAGACCAAAAGGAATCATAGTGAATATCACACAACAACTTAATCTCTTTTCCATCATAATTCCATATTACAAACTAGTCATTTTTAATAGTGAAACATTTAGTATACATTTAGACGGATCATTTATTAAAATCTTAAAAGACAAGAACTACTTAAACAATAAAAAGTTTATAAAGAAAATGATGAATTTTAAGAATCATTTATAACTAAAATATACAACTGATTTATGAAAATTGGTTGTAATCTTGCTACCCCAACTTTTTTAGTTCAAGAATTTAAATTCTCTTTCACATTTTCTCCAAAAAGATTCTCCTTCAATTTCTGTTAAATTATTTTCCAAGAAACTAAGAACCTCTTGCTTCATAAAATCCTTTGATTCGTTAAATTTTTTTTTAATTTCTAAAATGCTTATATCTCTATAGTTCCAGTCTAACTCTCTATCAATATGTTGAAAAATTTCTGTTGGATGTGCGTTAACATGACACAAAGTCAAACAAGTACCTGTAAGTTTTGGATAGTTAGTTAATGATCTAAATCTAAAGTATATTGAGTTAAAATATGTGTAGCATACTTGATCTGTAAGTATATTTAGAAATAATGAAATACTAAAATATATTTTATCTTCTGGACTTAAGAATTTCAAATGTTCAATGTTTGTTCCTCTTCCATGATTACTTAATTTATCAACTTGAATTGTAAAGGTTTTCTTATCGTTTGAATGATGATGTCTTATGTCATTAGGAATTGAATCGTAAAATTCCTGTAAACATGATGGAAATTTATTGTGATAATATGTTTGAAAAGTCATTTTCATTTATTTATTTTTCAAATTTTAATTCTACTGATAATTTATCCTAATTCTAATAATTCATTTACTAATTGAGGAACAGCTTTAGTTGCTTTCTCATTAATCATTTCAATTCCATTGTAATTTGATGAGTTAGGATCAATAATAATAATTCTTTTGACTTTTGTAGCGTAATCAATAAGTGTGGCGGCCGGAAATACATTTAATGAAGTGCCAATAATTATAAAAACAGATGCTTGTATTATTTTATCTATTGCTAAATTCATATTTGGTACTGCTTCACCAAACCATACTACATTTGGGCGGAGTTGCCCTCCATGTTTGCAATAATCTCCAATATTTAACTCCGAACCTTTAATAGAATAAATTTTATTATCAATTATGCTTCTAGCTTCTTTTAATTTCCCATGCAAGTGAATTACATCTGTACTACCACTTCTTTCATGTAGATCATCTATGTTTTGAGTTATTATTGTTAAATTGTATTTTTCTTTTAGTTTATTTAATGCAAAGTGAGCTTCATTTGGAAGTGAATTAAGTAATTGCCTTCTTCTAATGTTATAAAATTCTAATACTAATGCTGGATTCTTTTGAAATGCTTTTTCAGTAGCAACATCTTCAATCTTGTATTTCTCCCATAAACCTTCAGAATCTCTAAAAGTTCCGAGTCCACTTTCTGCACTAATTCCTGCTCCTGTCAATACTACTATATTTTTCATATATGTTAAACTTAGTTTTTTTTGTTAATGAGTGACTAGATATTAAAATTACATTTATGTCCATGAATTTTCATTTTTTTTAAGATGTCATTCTCATTTTGATTATATATTATATTTTGAATTCTAGTTTCTTCTAAGCTATCAAGTATATCTTTTTCTTCCATTCCTTTTAGATAGTAGATTGGCATATCACAATTTTGTTGACTAACAAAATTCCAAATCTCATTTGCTGCATAATACCCATATTGTTCTAAAATTTTCAATGTACATTTTTTTAATAGTTTAATGTCAGAAATTTTCACCCATAATTGACCATATATTAAATTTATATAGTCTCCATTATCTAAATTTATTCTAAGGGAAATGATGTTTTCATTTTCATCTTCTTCAATTAATGAAGCTATTTCTATAAAATGATTTTTTTTTACCCAAAATCTTTCTTCATACTTGCAAAGCAAGTCTTTTTCATTATTGTTTTTAAATCCCCACATCTCAATTATCTGAAAATCTCTTCCTCTTATAAAAGTAAGAATACTCAAAGCATCTATAGAACAAAGATAAATACTACTCTCTTCAGATTTTATTCCAAACCATCCTAAATTTTCCATTTTAAATTTTTATTCATTAAAATTATTTGCTTTTGAGTTTTAAATTCTAGTTCATTAGATTGAGACCGGTGTGTTATATTAGCGGGTATTTCTTATATTTTTAACTGATGTTTTAGCTAGATTTTTTCAAAAAAAATACTTGAATAATAATTAGTACAAGTATTATTATTAATAATTTATAAATGTTATCATAATTTTTAATTTTAATTTCTTCCTTTAATTCAAAAACAGGTATTTTATTGTGCTTTTGGTTCTTATTTTTAAAATCAGTACATTCTGATATTACATCTTTAAAATAATTAGTATTTTGATATAATGAATCTATTAAAAGTGCTGTTGAAATTGTTTTTGTTTCATATTCTTTAACTATTGATTCCAATTTAATACTATTATAACATCTTTTATGAAATGTAGTTTGAAACGGTTCTTTTAGTTTTTTTAATAACTTAAAGTTTAATTTAGCTAGCCTTTCCTTTTCATCTGAAAATTCTATTGCTTTATTTAAGTAGCTTATTGATGTTTTTTGATTTCCATATTTATTTAGATATGTATCCATTTTTGTTTTAACAAAATTTGAATCTAAGTTATTGAACGGCTCATAGTTAGTATAATGAAATCCATATAGCAAAAATCCTTTCCAAATTTGGCTATAAGCCCAAAATGGGGTAGAGTATATGCATGATAAGTCAAAATATAAATTTGATATTTCTCTTCTAATTCTTATTGATAACAAGCTATCGTTTTTGAAGTCAATATTATTTTTTTGGTATATTTCATTTGTTATTTCTAAAATTGTCTTTAACGCTGTCTTTTTATTGTATTTTTTGAGTGATTCTGTCTCTGTGTCTGAAGTGTTAATTGTAAAATTAGAATAATAATTTTGGTATTTATTATTGTATTTATACGCTTTACCACCTATTCCATTTTCAAAAATATTGTCAGGTAGAAAGTTGAAATATTTTTCAGCATTTATTAAGTCATGATTTCTGAAATAATTAGTAGCAATCTGTTCAATTACTACAAACTTTAAGGAAACTGGAAGTCTGTCCATAAAAGGTATTTCTTCTTTATTAATTCTTTCTAGAAGTTTTAATAAATCATTGTTATCCATTAATATATCAAGAATGATTTCCTGATGGAATCCTTTGTTAGATGTAAATGTTAATGCAGTTATAAAATCATATCTTTTAATCGCTAGATTTAGACCTAATTCAAAGTAAGTTGCCATCTTATTTGAAAGTTGTGTTTCTGTTAATAATTTGGTTAATCTTGTTTGTAGGTTATGATAATTTATTTCTGAGTTATCATGGCTAAATTCCTCTAATAATTCTAATCCATCTATTTGTTTTGAAAAATTACTTTTTTGTTTTTTTGTTAGATATTGAGCATTTTTTAATAAGTTTTTTGAAGTTTGGTATTCATTCTTAGCTTCTAAAAAATCACCTAGCATAAATGATGAATACCCTCTTAAAATATGTAGTAGTACTTTGTTTTGTATTTTAATTTTTTTTAAATAATTTTTTAGATCTACAGCATCATGATAATCATATTTATTTACTGATTTAACTTTGTAACCTTCTTTAAAGTTTCCTTCATGAATTAGTTTAGTAAATAAGTTTTTCTCAACTCTTTGAGTATATTGAATTAGTGCTAGTTCAAATGTCTTTGAGTTCTCACTTGTTCTCTCTTTAAAGTAATCTATTAGCGAGATATTTACTCCTGAAAAGATTGAGGTTTTAATTAAATATATTATATCTCTTTCTTCTTGATTTTTACAATACGATAAACATTTTTCCCAGTCAAATTCACTTTTTAAATCTATAACATAGTTTATTTCATAAATTATGCTACTATATAATTTTGGGTATTTAAGTAGTTTAGTGAATAAATATACGCTCAATTCTCTATCATTGCTGTATTTGAAATATTTATTAGTAGGAAATAAAGCGTATTGAGCACTTACTGCACCACAAAAATGAGAATATGCTATTGGATTAAATTCTTTTGCATTCTCAAAATATCTCATGTAGTCAGAAACTATTGTATTTGAGTTATGAATGCGAAGACTCAATTCTATCAGTAAAGTAGCATAATCTTTCACAAGCTCATTTGGACAAGTTTTAATTTCATCTCGAATAAATTTCCGTAAATTAATTTTAGTTAATTTACTTGAGCTTTTTGCTTGTAATACTATACTTCTGTACATCATGAATTCAAGTAGTTTAAGTTGGTTTTTTTTCTTAAATTCTTTGATAATAGTTTGGCTGAAGAATTTTGAAATGTTCAACTCATAAATATTATTTATAGTTCTATCGTAATTTGAGTTGAATTCAATCTTAGTAAAATTGTTTTCAATGTTTATCGATTTCACAATATTACTACTCATTAAATAAATTATATCTTCACTAAATCCTAATTTTCTTAATTTTGTTGATTGTCTATCTCGTTCCATATCATACACACTATAATTTAACTTATAGTTTAGATTATTAATAGTTGAGAATAAGCGTGTATCTAATTCAGATTCGGCAACGAGTTGCGTTATAAGGAAGTTTTTATTTGCTTCTTCTGTATATTGAATTTCAAGTCCGCAAGAATTTGAGTTTAAACTTAGTATGATGCTACTTATAAGTAGAAATAATTTTTTCATAATTTATTTTATTATTTGTTAGGAAATTTGAATTAAGACTAAAGAAGATAATTTCTGTGCTATCTTGTTTTATATTGTGTAATAGAAAAGTCATCATTTTATTTAACTCCTCTATTTTTGGATATTCATACCTTATCTCATCTCTATTTGAAATTCTGTGAGTATTGTAAAAATGTGCTTTTTTTGATTTATAATAACCATCTTTATTTTTACTCATATTCATGTTGTCAATCTCGTTGGGATTAAAATCTGACATTAATGATTGAATTTTACCATGATGATAATGAACTCCCCAACTAAATGCTGGAAGAGCAATTGATATTTTAAGAGGGTATTTATCTAAGTAACCGTCTAAGTATTGCATTGCTTTGTCGTATGAAAATATTGAATTCTTCATATTTACATCTGCTGGAGATTCTAAGTTGTAAATCATGACTACTCCTTTTTCAACAGGAGGTATACCTGTTGCTTGAGCATATTTAATCTGATGCAATCGAATTGTTGCACTAAGCCCTTTAATGCCTTTTGATAAAGCATTTAACAATTGAAAGTAGGGCTCTTTTGTGGTTAGTGTCCAATCACAATCAATTTGTAGATTATTAGTACTATTAATTATTTCCTTGTCTATTGCTAATTTTATATTCTGTTGAATCAAATTATAAATAGTATCAATATTAAAGTTTGAGAAAATTTTATTTTCAATGTATATAACAGGAATTGTATTGATATCATTAAATCCTGAATATACTTTAGGAATTAAAATACTGGAATTCTTCTCATCAAACTTTAAGTCAAAAATTCTAAGATATATTTTATCTATATTATTATCATTCAAAAACTCTTTTTGTTGAGTATTAAGTTTGGTGTTGCTTTTCCACCAATAAGTTGAAAATTCAAAAGATGTTTCTGAATGGCAACTAGAAATAATTAATACACAAAAAATTAATATTATTCTCATTTTATATTTTTAAATAATTTATTAGTATTCTTATCATTTTCTAAATATTTTTCTGTTTTTAATCTAATTTTTAGTACTTCAAGAGCTATTAAAAATTCTTTATTTTTCATCTCTTTTACTGCATTTTTATAGGCGATTAACTGTGGAATAGACAAGTATTTGCAGAATGTAATTAATTCAATATATGTTCTGTAATACATATTATTCTTGTTTTGCTTTAAGATGATGTCCATTAGAATAATTGCATTGCATCAGTTCAATTACTTCATTATCCTTAATAGTGTATTTTAGAGAATATTGATGTCCAGAATTATTTCCTGTAAAAATCCTAGTTATAGATCCGTAGGAACAATGTAAACAATGACCTTCTGATTGATTTAAGTAGGTGTCTCCTTTAGATTGAAATATGTCGAATAATTCTTTTATTTCTGAAAGCAAAGTATATTTACAAGGTGTGTCGTTAATATTAATATCTTCATCTATTAGATTTACTAATTTCACTATATCCATTTTCGAGACAGCTTCAAATATATTTTCACTTTTATCATCATGCACATTACTACTTTGATAATTTAAAGATATTTTTCCTTTATTTATTTTTTCTTTCATATGAGTTGTTTTTTAGCACTCACAAAACTTCCAGACAGCTTCACCATTAACTACCTGAGAAGTACTTGCTCGTGCTGATTAATAAATACATAATATATAAAGCCCAAGAATTAATCAAGAGCAAATTTTTGCTTTTAGATACCACATTGTTAATTAGCATTTTACAGCTAATCAGCAATATATGTTATTGTTTGGCTCTGTATCTTCTTGGTTTGATCCCCAGATACAGAAATGAAATTCATAAGAGTTTCATTGAATAAACTTTCACTTATCTTACTTCTAATTTTTATGTTTTTCATCTTAGTTTTGTAGGTGTTCAAAACAGATTGAGATGAAAATTTGAAAATTTTTTCTTAAAGCGTACAGCTAAATTAATTTTAGTTTTTAATAATTAAGACATTGTTGATAAGTGGTTTATGAACAGAGTTATTAACTTAGTTTGTGCTCTAATTAGCTCCAAGGATAGCCACATGTTTGACAAACATCTCTATCATAATATTCCCCACATCTTGGGCAACCTTCCTTAAATAAACCTTTCATCTTAAGTATTAATTTTTTCATTTTTTTCATTTTTTTATTGGTGAAAATAAAATCCCTAAACACGAAAATTATTTTCGTCATTTTTATGCTTGGTTTTTCTCGTATACTGTTTTCTATTTTTAAATTTTATGCTATGAAATTTTATATAGGACTTAAGTTTAAAAAACTCATTCCTTCTAATCTTTCTTTTAATTTCCTTAATATCTTCTGATTTAAACTTCATTCTATTTTTTTTACAAATTAACTTTCTAGCAACGAAAGATTTTTTTACTTTTACAGTATTAGATTTAGATATGATTGACAATATAAGTGTGATAAGAGAAATTAAAAGAGACGCCCATTCTGCCATTTCCTTTATTGATGAGCTATTGCAGTCAGATTGGTTAACATATGATGAGATAATAAGTAAATTAGAAAAATCTGAGTCAATTGAAAAAACAAGTTTTACTATAAGAACAATTCAGAATCACTTTAAAGCAATTAAAGAATTAGCATGTAGCATGAATAATATTGATAATAATTTCAGTAATTATTATAATCATGATAAAGCTAGTTATGATATTATTGAGAGTAGAAAGAAGGGGAGGAAAACTGAGTTTAGATATGTAAAAGACTTTAAATTAATTGATATTCGTCTTGGAGAAAGAATAAGAAGTAATTTATTGCCATTTATTGAGTACTTAAGGCAGATCAAAGGATTAGATGACAACTTTGATTTAACCCTTGATGTTTTGGAGGATATAATTAGTAATGAAGGATTGCAAGTAGCTTCTCATAAGAAAATTATGCGCATAGATAATAGAACCGTTTTTACTTTAAGTGGAATTCAATCAGTTCAAGAAAATTTACCTACCTGCAGAAGAGCAATTGCTATAAAATCAAATTTAAAAATCAAATATGAAGTATTTGGCAATAAAGCATGCGATCTGATTGTCAGTCCTTATATGATTGTTGAATACAATAATAGGTGGACATTAATTGGAAGGTTAAATGATGTAAGGATGCAAGATAGTGTTTTTCATAAAAATGATCGAATTAAGAAGATAAATAATTTTCCTTTTGATAGAATTGATTCAGTATCTTATGAAAAAGAATCTAGCTATATGTCAGCTAATTGCAATATTGATAGAATTCTTGATTCATCTATTGGTGCTTCAATAAATTGGGAGAGCGGGTTGAATGCTATTGAAGAAGTGATTTTAGAATTTAGCGAGCAACTTTTTCCTTATTTTATCACAAAGCCTCTTCACAAGCATTTTAATATTAACGAGGAAAGAAGAACAATATCGTATAACTTAATTCCTAATATTGAGTTAGAAAATATCATTATGTCATATGGGGCAGGAATTAAGGTTTTAAAACCGGAATCATTAAAAACAAATGTTATTAGGAGAGTACAAGAAACTTTAAATCTTTATGGCGAAAATAACTTACGTAACTAATTGTCTTTTTTGCAAAATAAAAAGCTTACAGAAACTAAATGTATTATATATAAATATAAATAACTGCAGATTGAATGCGTAAAAGCATAAATTTTTGCAGATGTTCTTTGAAACACCTGTCTAAAGGTATTGATTCTTGGGTGCTGGTTTCAGATTTTTGTTTGAGACAATGATCGGCATCTCTTCCTGACTTTTAGTTGGGATGAATGTCACTAAGGCATTTTATAACTGCGGTTATTATTTTTTTTTAATAATTAATTACTGTATATTATTAATTTTTAGTGAAATTATGTAAATCTTCAAGTAGCATTTTAGCAAGATTTCTCATACAAATA
>Ga0206123_10002359_pt1 | contig 16531 bp, 12 predicted proteins | sample Helgoland_Spring_2_FD_160086 | JGI IMG/M metagenome (GOLD analysis project Ga0206123, IMG submission 160086) | Pelagic subsurface seawater microbial communities from Kabeltonne, Helgoland, North Sea - Helgoland_Spring_Bloom_20160316_1 | ecosystem: Environmental > Aquatic > Marine > Epipelagic ...
TGGCGTGACACCAAAAGCATCAGAAGAGGCGCTATCCCGTGCGGAGTTATTGACACCAATTGCCAAAGCATGGTCAACGGAGGTTTCACAGGAAGTGACATCTTTAGGCGTCCAGGTCCATGGCGGTATGGGGTATATCGAAGAAACCGGGGCAGCCCAACTGATGCGTGACGCTCGAATCACCACGATATATGAGGGAACAACAGGGATTCAGGCTAACGACTTTATTGGCAGAAAGGTTCAGCGAGATGGCGGCAAGGAGCTAGCGCGGCTTTTGGCTGATGTTAGACTGACCCTTGAGGAAATGTCTGCACATGATGAACTGGGAGACGTATCAGGAGCACTTGAAAAGGCGGTTGATGGACTTGAAGAGGTAACCCATTGGTTGCTGGAACAGGGGGCAAATGATCCGCTGCTGGCGGGTACTGCTGCGTTCAATTATCTGATGGGAGCCGGCACCTGTATTGGTGGCTGGTTGCTGGCCAAATCGGCAATCATCTCCCTGGCAAGGCATTCTGAAGATCCGTCTTTTTACAGTTCAAAGATTATCACCTGTCGTTTTTTCGCGGCCCATGTGTTGCCTCGAACTGCTGGCTATTTTGATGCAGTAAAAGCCAGTAGTGATCCCGGACTCATGCTACTTCGGGATGCCTTCTAACCGGAAAGGTCACTGGGGTGGAGATGGACGTTGGGCGGTGAGAACTGCCTGTGCATCGACCATTTTCTGTAAAATGATTTTTGCCTGTGGTTCAGTCAACCCGTACTGGGCACTGCTTCTTAACATTTCGATGCTATCCACTATGCCTTGATTATAACGAGTCATGCATTTGATCCAGCGATTTTGCCGGCGCTTGTGTCTGCCCAGTGTATTTGAATCTACATCGAATCTTCGTTTGACATCATCTCCTTCGTCGATATCTTTGCCAGCCCTGCTAAGCCTGGGTTGACCGCCACACTCATTGATCGGAATTTCCCACCCGAGTGCTGCCTGCACCCTTGGATGCAAAGCCGCTTTACCGGTTTCCGCCGCAGATAGACTGGTTATGCTAGCAACGGCCATTAGGCAGGTGACCAGGAGTGCAAGTATTGATTTCATTAGCTTCCTTTCTTCTCAAATCTTTGATTGAGTGACTCGGTTTGCTACCAGTGCCTCAAGCCGAAGCGCCTGGCTCGAACAATACGGGAAGCTTACTAATTCTGAAAATATTGTCCAGAGACAATTAGCCGTGAAGTTGGCCAAAAAGTGACAGGTTAATTGCATAAAACCCTTGTTGCTGACAGGATGTCAGGCAACTTTGGGTACTTGATCACCCATCAAACGGAGTAAGGCGATCCCTCAGATTCGGGCAACATATCTCCACCTCGAAACTGATGGAGAGAGATGTACTAAATAAAAAAGCGTACCTGATTATCATGCTAACTCTGAATAATATTAGTAAATCTTTCAGCCAACCCGGTGGGGACGTCAGGGTTCTTGATCATCTGGAGTTTGAACTGCCTAATGCCTCATCGGCTGCATTGCTGGGAGAAAGCGGTAGTGGCAAAAGTACTCTGCTACACATCATCGCAGGACTCGACAAGCCAGACGCTGGTGAAATAACTTTCTGCGGTGAACGGGTTTCGGATTTTGATGATCGTCAATGGAATATGCTCAGAAGGACCAGGCTAAGCCTGATATTTCAGCAGTATCACCTCATTCCAACACTTAATGTGATGGATAACATTCAATTACAAGCGCGCCTTGCGGGAAATGTTGATAGGTCACTGCGCGACCACTTGATTGACAGATTAGGCCTGACAGACCTCATTGCCCGGTTACCGCACCAGTTGTCCGGCGGACAACAGCAGCGCGTTGCAATTGGCCGGGCTCTGTTGCATCGACCAAAACTGGTACTGGCGGATGAACCGACGGGGAACCTGGATGGTGATACCAGCAAGACAGTGTTACAGCTACTTATTGAACTGACGACCGAGACCGATAGTGGTCTGCTTATTGTGACCCACAGTCATGAACTGGCGAGTTATATGGATAGCCAGTGGTTGTTAAAAGATGGTGGGCTGATTCAACAGGTAACACAACAGTTACCTGCGCAATCATCACCACAATCATCACCACAGGCAAAAGAACCCGGTGCTCCCTTTGCGATTTAACACAGGGGTTGTTCGGCAGTTGTACTGGGTCATTGCTACCCTGCTGAGTCACTATCGACGACATCCGGGACAAACTGCATTTATGGCTGTTGGGCTGGTCACCGGAGTTGCACTCTGGTCTTCTGTGCAGCTCATTAATGACCACGCCCAGGCAAGTTACAGTGAAGCGGATCACCTGCTAGGTGCAGAATCCTCCTACTGGATTCGTAGCAGGCAGGGCCCGGGTATCGCGGTCGGGGACTACATCGAGCTTCGGCGCAATGGCTTCACCGAAGTGTATCCTGTGATCGAATCCCGGGTGATCACTGTTGCTGGCAAAGTGATACCGATCGTTGCGACAGACCTGCTAGCGCTGCCCTTGACAGACTATGGTTCCGGCGCCAGTGCAAGTAGTCCATTTGCGGGTAATAACTGGTTGAGCTTTATTCAACCAAATTATCAGACCTGGTACTCGGCTGAACTTGCGACCCGACTTGGCATTGCGGCCGGTGATATTGTTGAGTTGACCAATGGTCACAAGATGCCGACAGCTGTGATTCAGTCCAGGCAACAACAGGGCGCTAGAGCATTTATGGACATCGGTGCTGCATTTTCTGTGCTCGGTGAAGAACAATTCAGCTACCTCTCGGTCACCTCACTTGACCCGGTCAGACGGCAGCGGCTCGAAGCACTATTACCCGAGACGCTCATTCTTGTGGAGAATCAGCAGGTCCTGAATTTAACCCAGTTGACGGAGAGTCTGCACACCCATCTTACGGCCATGGGTTTATTGTCGTTTGCAGTTGGGTTATTCATTGTGTTTAACGCTGTCAGGTTCTCATTGTTAACTCGCCAAACAACTTTTAACACGCTACGGGAACTTGGCGTGAGTGTGGTAATGATTGGTACTGCAATTATTCTTGAAACCATAATCTGGAGCTTGCTTGGCACACTGGGTGGTGTCGTGGTTGGTTATTTTTTAAGCGGCATTTTACTTCCCACAGTAGCCAGTAGCCTTCAGTCTCTCTATGGCGCAATCGTTGGGTCGAACATCCAGCTTAATTCTGCACAGCTTTTGATTGCCTGGTTGATGACACTGCTTGGGCTTGTCTTTGCGCTGGCCGGCCCCTTGTGGGTGCGGTTGGGAATGAAAGTGATTGATGGGCGTTCCAATTCTGTGTTTTGGCATCAGGACGAACAAGCGCGGACTATGATGATGTGGTTTTCATTGTTCCTCGCGATGCTGGGGCTTGGATGGTTTTTTCGTATTGAATCCGTTGTTGATGGTTTTCTCGTGCTCACTTTTATCTTGTTTGCTGGTGCCTTCATGCTTCCTGCTGTCATTCATTCATTTATTCGGATCGCCCAGAAGTACCTGCCTGAGGCAAAATGGAAGTGGCGTTGGGCCACCAGTGATGCATTTGCCCAATTGCCTCACCTTCGAATTGCGTTGATTGCGCTCTTGTTAACCTTGACCGCAAATATTGGGGTGACGACTCTGGTTGGCTCATTCCGCGATGCACTTTCCGACTGGTTGGAACTGCGGCTTTCTGCTGATATTTATGTTCAGAGTGAGTTATTGAAAGTTGATGACCTTGATTTGTCTGCTACCACCGATTGGCTCAGTGACAGTCATCAGCGAGTTGGGGTTTCGACCAGATGGCATGATCGACCTGCTCGCATCCAAGGGGTAGATGCAGATGCGCCCGATATCTCAAGCATGAAGCTGGTGGAAGCCACAACAGACGGTTTCGCAAGCTGGGTTGAAAGTGGAAATGAAATTTCGGAGGCGCTTTCCCTGCAGCCAATTCTTGCCAATGAGCAGGTTAAATATCTGGGTGGTGCAATGCTGGGTGACATCATTACACTTGGGACGACAGCCACGAAATACAACTATGAGATTGTGGGTTTTTTCCACGATTACGGCTCACCTTATTACAGATTCTATTTACCTCATAAGGTAGTGAGTAGTCGTTGGCAAGACCTTAGGTCCGAGGGAATTGCGTTGTGGGTGAAACCCGGCGCGCAGTTAACAGCAGAAAAGGCGTTAATTGAGGCAGGAGTCAAACCCGGTGAATGGATCCAGCAGTCCAATATCAAGCGAATTTCCCTGGAAATTTTTGATAGAACCTTTGCCATTACTGCTGTACTCAATAGTCTAACCCTGATTGTTGCTGGCGTTGCCCTATTGGCGGCTTTGCTTGCTGTTCATCAGCAAAGATTGCCTGAATACGCCCATTGGCATTCGTTGGGTATGACGTTCATCGAATGGCTTACGCTGGTTGCGATCCCGCTGGGTTTGATGGTGTTGATTACGGGATTGCTGTCACTGCCGCTTGGCTGGATATTGTCCTGGATGCTGGTCTACAAGCTTAATGTTGTGGCATTTGGCTGGACAATGCCACTGGTGTGGTCCTGGTGGCCTGTGGCGGGGCTCTCTGTTGTGATGTTGTTTGTTGTTGCCATAGCCTTAAGTGTTGCTGCGCTCCAGGTGAAAAGGCGCCTGCCAGAAGCACTAAAGCAACTGGGTGGGGTTGGCTTGTGAGAGGTTGGCTAATGAGGGTTTCCATGAGACAGAAAACGTTTGTATGCCTCAGTCTGCTGTTTGTTGTGATGGTTCAACCAGATGCTGTTGCCGACGATTATCAGCTGTTAAGAAGTAGTCCTGAAGGCTATGCAGCAGTTGAACAAGGCCGGCCGTTTCACTTTCCACAGGATCATCTGCCCCATGAGGAATATCGAATTGAGTGGTGGTATCTAACAGCAAACCTTAAGAGTGAAAAAGGACAACAATATGGCGTTCATTGGACACTGTTCAGACAGTCGATGAATGCCAACAAAAATCCGGGCGGTTGGTCTAGCAATCAAATCTGGATGGCGCATGCTGCGTTAAGTTTGCCAGAGGGGCATGAATATGAGGAACGGTTTGCCCGGGGAGGGATAGGTCAGGCCGGTGTCATTGTCGAGCCAACAGGTGGTTTTTCTGCCTGGATGGACAATTGGTCGCTCCAGGGTTTATCGGATGATCCTTTTCCTGGTTCGTTAAGATTCACAGTGAAAGATATTGATGTCTCGCTGAACCTTGGCGCAAATACACCCTGGGTGTTGCAAGGTAATAATGGGTTTAGTCAGAAGTCAGCGAAGGGGCAGGCCAGCTACTACTATTCCCAACCACATATTGATGTTGTAGGGAGTTTGTCTCATCAGGGTACGAAGGTCCAGCTTTCGGGAAAGGCATGGCTTGACCGTGAGTGGAGCTCACAACCACTTGCTCCGGACCAACCAGGTTGGGATTGGCTCTCTCTGCATTTCGATGATGGCTATGCGCTTATGATTTATCGGTTACGACAGTCTTCCGGTGGGGACTGGTACAGTGGCACCTGGATTACCCCGGCGGGAAAATCGGAGAGTCTAAAACCAGAAGATATAGTGTTCGAGCCATTGGAGTCGACTAAAGTCAAAACCGGACCGGATGAATTCCGCAATTTACCATTGCGCTGGCAGGTTCGATTGCCATCCAAAAACAGGCAATGGACAGTTCAGGCACTCTCAGAAAATAACTGGTTAAACACAACCTTTCCCTACTGGGAAGGACCTGTTTCTGTCACAGACACGGTTTCAGGGATGCCGGCAGGAGCGGGTTATCTTGAACTCACAGGTTACTAGCAAGTCAAAAATCAGTATGCGATATGTGCCTTCTCATAATAGTCAGTCATATTCCAGTCTGGCCAGCGGGCCTGGGTAAGTTTCAAGGTTCGCTCGGTCCAATAGGGATTCCCCGGGAGTGGAATACCTATGCATTCAAGTTGTTCCGGTGTCGCGAGTTTGAATACAGAAGTCCAGTTTCGGCCTGCTGACGACTGCCAGACATGATAGCTCACATTATTGTTACCGGTGGCTTTGTACCCTATTGTCATTGAATACCGATAGCCATTGGGGATGGTCAAATTTGTACCCCGGTGAAAGGTATCAATACCATGGGCGACAACTGTGCCTGCGGAACAGATGGCAGATTTCTCCCTGGTGCGAAGCGCCAGTTGTTGTGCCTCTTCGGGCGCAGCAATTGCCCCGGGTCTCAGCAGTTTATCGCTGTCTGGTTTAGTGACATAGTGAAGTGCGCCATGTCCTTCGGTGACATCAGTGAAATAGACAACGATGTCTACAGCACGTTCGGCGGGATTGTCGGAGGGAATGGTCAGGGTATGATTGCCGAAGTCACAGTGAAACGGCTGATCATAATCAGCAAGCCCGGTGTATTTTGCCCAGGTATGGGACTGATACAACTGAACCTTTTCCACTCCCAGTGCAGCTTTGGAAAAGTCGATGAGGGCAGGGTCCAACGAAAGCATCATCATCTCGGTTGAACCCTCATAGGGGAAGTTGTCTATGTTTCTAAACTGACCTTCGTTGAATTCTCCTAACGGGTTTTTATCACCACTCTCCAGCTTGTTGTGGTCAATCAGGCTTGCCAGTTGTTCGCCGTAAATCCGGTCATAGTCTGCTCGAATGGGTTTGATCTCTGTTTCGGAAAAAAAATCGGGCATGATGGCGAAGCCGTCGGTTCGCCACTGTTCAATATCTCTTTGGCTAAATTTGTTAGACTTTGTCATTACTATTTTCCAACATCTCCTGGACTAATGTTTGTCCCTTGTCCCCTGTTTCTTAAAAAACTGAGCGAAAGCGCTATTGAACCATCGCCACCATCTTCAAAATTTCCAAGCGAAGGAACGGCTTCGTGATGTAAGTGAGATGAGCATCATTCATATTAACTTTTTCCTCCTCTGGATTAAAACCACTAATGATGATCACTGGTATATCAGTGCTGATTTTGCGAATTCCTTTCAAGCACTCCCATCCGTCCATAATCGGCATTTTCAAGTCGAGCAATATCAGTTTGATCGCTTTCTGATTTTCCTCGAATAATTTTAACGCCACTGCCCCGTTTTCTGCTTCGCGGGTAATATAGCCTTCAGGTTCCAGAAATTTGACCAGAATCTGCCTTACGCTTGCCTCGTCATCGACAACCAAAATTTCGGTGTTTTGTGTATCAACCATATCGTGTGGTAACTGACTGGCATTTTGTCCAGCAGGGATTGTAGGCAGATGCACGGTAATTGTTGTGCCTACATCTTTTAGGCTTTTGATTGTGACATCACCACCGTGTTCACTGATGATCCGCTTGACCGTAACTAGACCCAGCCCATGTCCTCTGGACTTGGAGCTATAAAAAGGATCGAAGATTTTCTTTTGTAACTCCTGTTCAATACCGCTGCCGCTATCTTCGACGGTGATGACGAGGCGCGTAACTGAATCAACAGTTTCCTGGAATGCCCTGGTATGAATACTGTTGGTCGATTCGGATGCTTCTGTCGCGTTAAGCAAGAGGTTTAGCATGACCTGTTGTATTTGCGCAGGGTCCCCGTAACCTTGTGGAAGGTTGGGTTCCACCTCCAGCGTGAGCACCATATCTGAGGGGAGCGTAGATCCAACAAGGTTTGTGATGGCAAGGAGTTCCTCCTCCAGATTGTAGCTTCCAAATTTATTAGCCTGCCGCCCGGAAAAAGACAGCAGTTGTTTGGACAAGAGTCCGGCACGTTTTGTTGCAATCAGAATCTCGGAGAGCGGCCTATGTGCGGGATGTTTCTGCTCGATTGAGAGCTGTGCCAGCTCAGTGTTACCCATAATTATTGTGAGCAGATTGTTAAAATCATGTGCGACACCCCCTGCTAATATGCTCACGCCGGTCAGCTTTTGTGATTCTTCCCGTAGATTGTTGGCCCGTTTCATTTGCCAACTGGCGTAAAACAAAACCCCGGGATAAACCGCAACCAGAAGTGCAATGTACAGGTGCCAGTTTGGAACATCATGAATTATCGCCGCAATTGTCATGCCGGTAATCAGCATTATCGCAGCGCCGAGATAATAGACATTACTATTGCTATGGACTGTGAACGAAGGGGAAAGTGCGAGGACTACCCCCAGCACCAGCACTAGTGTCCAATGATCAGGTATCAGGTGAACCAGGATTAACAGGGCAACGAGGTCAAAGTATGGTTCACTCCAGCCATTGGCATTTGGGTTGAATTTGATGCTGAAAAATATCGCCAGAGGAGCCACCAAAAAGGCAATTAAACCCGCAAGCAGAAAAGCGGTTCTCGCCGATTTCGGGAAGAAGCAGGCAGAGGCCCGCCAGCAGGTAGTGGCCGATAACCCTGAAAAACAGGATGGGTCTGTCTGAATTTAGGAAATCAGTAATCTGCAAATCAGGGCCTCACAAAGGGTCCGCTGGAATTTATGCAGTCCATGGCATTTAGTGTGGATTCCTCAATTGATCTTGCATCAGTGAGACGCAGCAAATCAAGTTCTGATACAGAGCCAGTGATTTTTATTCAGAGAGACACCTGGTTAAAGTCGCAATATCTGCCTTGTTCAGGAGAACTGCTGCCATCGCCTGAGCAAAACGCTGCTGGTGAATTGGTGTGTTGATTGCATTGAGTGCCTCATCGACAAGAGGTTCCGGGACTGTGCCATCTCTCGAAATATTTAAAAGGCCGGTGGTGAAGTGCTTTTCAAATTCAGGGTGTGGCTGCATGGAGAATGCCGGAAAATCACGATAGAGACAGGCGCCATTGGCACAACTTTCATTTTTCATAATAATGTCAATATCAGGTGGGTCCAGCACTATCTGGTCGTGGTGGTATGCAATTGATTTAATGCCTTTATTGCCCCCGGAAATTGAATATTCCTGAACCCCAAGAATCCAGCCTTCTTTAGCCGCTTCCACTTTCCCACCGAGCGCTTCAGCCATAATCTGATGTCCAAAGCAGATCCCAACCAGCGGAATACGCTGTGCTGTGACTTCCCGAATAAATTGCTGAAGAGGCTTGATCCAGGGGAGTTCATCATAGACGCTGTGTCGTGATCCCATGATTATATAGCCGTCATAATCTGCTGGTGCCGGTAAGCTTTCACCTTGAACCACGCTGGCAGTACTGAACTCATGGTCCGGCATACAGGGTTGCAACAAATTCTCAACCATGTCCGGGTAGGTGCCATATTTCTCCCTCAGGGACTCCCTGGATAATCCGGTTTCAATCACACATATATGTTTCATTTAGTAACCACTGGCAGAGTCGAGTAACCCAATATTATTACAATGAACCCGAGTATCCTACATCTTCGAGGATCATCCCGGGTTTAACCTTCGCGAGGAGCATGCGGCTGATCTAGCGACCTTTAAACACAGGTTCCCGCTTTTCCACAAAAGCCAGGATACCTTCCTTTGAATCTTCTGTTTCCCTTGCCAGGTTTTGTGCATAGGTTTCAAACTCCAGTGCTTCCCTGAGGTCGGAATCCTGAGCTTTGTACATTGCCCGCTTTGCCAACTGAATCGCAATCGGTGGTCCCGCGGCGAATGATTGCGCCATTGCCAGGGTGGTTTTCATTAATTCACCTGGCTCAGTTAGTTCGGAGACAATACCTAGGGCAAGCGCCTCTTCTGCATCAATCATTCGACCAGACCAGATTAGCTCACAGGCTTTCGCCATACCAACAATCCTCGGCAGGAAATAGGTCCCGCCCCAGTCTGGATGTAGACCCCGTTTTGTGAAGGTCTGGCCAAATCTAGCGGTGTTTGATGCGATGCGAATATCGCAGGCGAGCGCGATATTCATACCAGCGCCTGCGGCTGCACCATTGACCGCAGCAATGACAGGTTTGGTGGCGTTCCTCATTGCCAGCACCACCTTATCGCGAATAGGTGTTAGCTTTTCCTCGAAGGCCTGCCCGTTTTCTGTCGCTGCAGCTTGACTCATGGCTTTCATATCGCCGCCTGAACAAAAGCCCCGACCGGCGCCAGTGATAACAATGACCCGTACATCGGCCTCCTTGTCGCTGATTTGCATGGCTTCCAGGAACTCTCGCCTCATCAGTGGAGTCAAGGCATTGAGCCTGTCTGGCTGATTGAGGGTGATTGTTGCGATATGGTCATTGATATCAAAGTTAATATGTTGGTAACTCATGGCTGCTCCCGGTATTGGCAATAAATTCACGTTACCATTGGAGGCGTCAACGAGAAAAGCTTTTGGATTTCCAAATGCTGAAGACCAATAGACTCGACCAGTGCAATGTGTGTTTAATCACCATCTCAAGAACTATTTTTTATTATGGAGTGCAAAGTGAGCGATCTCGAGAATTTTAGAGCTGAAACCAGAGCCTGGCTTGAGGAAAACTGTCCGGAGGGAGCCCGTGGGGCAGGTTACGTTCCCCTCGGCAGCACGAAGATCGAAATGGAACCCGATACAAAACTCTGGCTTGAGCGCATGGCGAATAAAGGTTGGACGGTTCCAACCTGGCCAAAAGAGTACGGGGGTGCGGCCATTGGCCGTGATGAATATAAGGTATTGATCGAAGAACTCACGAGAATCGGCGCGAGAACCCCTTTGACCGGACGCGGCGTCAACTATATTGGCCCGACAATTCTGGAATTTGGTACCGACGAGCAAAAAGCCAAATGGTTACCTAGATGCGCACGGGGTGAGGGTGCCTGGGCGATGGGATACTCGGAACCGGGGGCAGGCTCAGATTTGGCGAACCTCAGCACCAGAGCTGTGCTTGACGGTGACAACTATGTCATTAACGGCACCAAAACCTGGACTAGCGATGCAAAGGATTGTGACTATATTTTTGCCCTGGTCAGAACATCGCCTGATAAACCTAAACATGACGGGATTAGTCTGGTGTTGATAGATATGAGTCAGCCGGGGGTTCGTGTTTCGCCGATACAGCTTATCTCCGGAGCTTCACCATTTTGTGAGACTTATTTTGAAGATGCAGTTGTGCCAAAAGAGGATCTGATTGGGGGTGTCGACCATGGCTGGACTGTAGGTAAGCGCCTACTTCAGTTTGAACGTTCTACCCATGCGGGTATCAATATATCCGGGTCACAAGGCGGACGGGTCGAAGAAAGTCGAATGCCTGATCTTGTGAAAACCTATGTCGGCGTGATCTCCGGGGGTGCTAGTGCGGGCAAACTTGGTGATGCGCATCTAAGAGAGTGGTTAACAACCTTTGAGATGAATTCTCACGCTCAGCGATTAACCCAGCGGCGAGCGATAGAAGAATCCCAATCCCGTGCACCAGGATTCACCTCGTCAGCAGTTAAGTTGACCAATGCGCTTAATATCCAGGATGGTGATGAACTACTGGTTGCCGCGATGGGAAGCCAGGGATTTCGATGGGACGAAGCCAGTGCCGATGCAAAACAACTAGCCACTTTACGGAAGTGGCTGTACCAAAAATCTTTAACCATCGCGGGTGGTACAAAGGAAGTGCAGTTGAATATTATCGCCAAACGTGTGCTTGGATTGCCTGACTGATTTTTTTTCGGTTGCGATAGTTGACCCGGAATAGTTAGTTCCCGTCCTTAATAGACAAATTCAACTGGAAAACGCAAAATCAAATATAAGTTAGGTCGTAATTACAGGCACTTACGAGGGAAGTAATACCGCCGAAGATAGTTTGTGGATAGACATTAGTTAGTTCCCGTCCATAAATAGACGAAATTCAGTTAGAGCTGCAAAACTAAAAATAAGTTAGGCATATATTACAGGCACTTACGAGGGAAGTAATACCGCCGAAGATAGTTTGTGGATAGACACTAGTTAGAGCAACTCTGGCTGTGAATGAGTCTCTGGTGAAATCGCTGACGATTATGTGCGCAAAATATGTACAGTTGAGTCGTGAAACAGCCCGCTCTGGATCAATCCAGGTTTGAATATGAGGATGAAAAGTGATTTTACACTTTATTAACCTTGCTGATGCTCAATGGATAAGTCGTTAGATGAGCGATTTCGATCGCTTGTGTTTTAAAGGGCGATTGCAATAAGATTGATTCACTCGGTTCGGCAAACTTGCTGCTGTGCCTACCAACAAAAATAAGAAGGGAAGGAAGCAAAAATGGGGATCGATGAAAACTTTAAGGTTGACGCTGTTAATGAAATTCGAGAAACGATGATCAACGAATTAGCCCAATCGGAAGTGAATGAAAATCTTCTCAAAGTACTCGAGAATATTTTGAATGTCACCATCATAGACGCGTTGACCCGGGATAATGCCAGGGCATGGTGGAAAGTCTATCGGGGATACATGATTCAGCATGCTCAACTTATTATTCAAGCAACCCTGCTTGTGGCGAAGGCGAGAGGTGCAGAAAGTGTTACCGAAAATCACCTGATAGAAGGAGCCGACATAATTATTCGAGAGGCAAGAACGATTTGTCCAGAGGGTGATAAAAATCGTCATGGTTGCGGAAAATATTGGGGGAGGGCTTCAATTTCATTAGACAGGTATTAGCTCGAAATAAATCAAATGGTCAGCAGTTTGGTTATTTTTTCACGCTGCTGCTGGTAGTTGCGGCATCGAAGGCTGTCCTTACCTTAGTTTACGCTGCAGTCACTATCGGTTCCGAATCCGGTTATCTGGATTCACGACTTCCTGTTTATTTAGCCTATGTCATAGTCAATACAACCGCAGGTATTTGGTTAATACTTGGGTCTGAACGCAATACATCTACCGCTCACCATTTTGGTCTCATATTTCTGTTCATTGCTTCACCCTATGCGAATGCCTCTGTTAATGCGATTCAGGAGGTACATGGTACAAACGCTTTCGAAGTTTTCAAATATATTCAGGTTGAATCATTTGCTGGATACGTTTTTTGGTTGTTCGCAGAATCATTTCCCAGTTCTAGACTAACAGCTTCAGTTCAACGATTTTCCGAAATTGTTAGGTTGATTTTTCTTAACCTGGGTTTACTTCTTTTCCTGGTGAATTTTTCACTATTTTTTGATGTGATTGCAGCAGCCGAGATGCCTCTAATAGAGATCTTCAGTCGCTCTCGCTTCCCCTCACTGTATTGGCCAAGTGTGTTTTTCACGCTGCTTGCTGGAATTGGATTTTTGCTCTGGCGGATTCCGAAAAGTAACGAAATTGTTAAGCGGCGGTTAAAATTTTTGGCGCTGGCGATTGCCATCGGATTTGGACCGATGTTGATCATCACCATACTGGATAATCTATCGGAAACAGCCCGGGAGTTTTTTCGTCGAACACATCCTCTGTCTTTTGTGTTTGTAGATGTGTTCATGCTGACCCTGCCTGTGACCAGCGCATTTGCGTTAATCAATCATCAGGTCCTTGAACTTCAGCATCGTTTTCGATCTGCCATGCTCTTTCGGTTCGCTAGGCTCAGCGTACTCGCTGGGATCGCCTTGCCCTGTTTTCTGGTTGTCTTAATTCTCTATTTCGATCGAGGCTTGCCACTAAACCAGGTTTTCTCCAACAATTCCGGCGTGTTGCTATTATTGGTCACAATTTCATTTTTGTTGTTAATTTTCCAGAAGTCCTTGTTGCGATCAATCGACCAGAATTTTCTAAATAACACTTTTGATATGGAGTCTACACTTGAAACCCTTGCGCGGAGACTGACCCTCTCAAAATCAATTACAGAGTTAGGTGACGAGATTCTTCAAGCTGTTAATTCTGCGCTCAATTGCAAGGTGGCGGACGTACTTGTACAAGGTCCTAAAGGCGCTGAAGTGTTATCAACAACAGGTGCAACCTGGCCAATCGAGCCGGGATCAGCGCTTTTCCAACTGATGTGCGAGGCGCAAAGCCCGGCATTTTTAGGTGAACAAACGCGCCTTTACGATCAGCTCCCTACTACGGATAAAGTCTGGTTGCTTGATAATGAGATGGTAGCACTAGCGCCACTCAAGGGGCTGTCGAAGACTGTTGGCATTGTAGCTCTGGGTGCCAAAAACAATGATTTACCCTACTCGCGGGAAGAATTTCGGATGCTCGAGTTAATCTGCAATGTTGCCGGGGTTAAGTGTGAACTTCTCGCCGGTGATCATTCAATTGAGAAGATGCCCCGGGTAGGTGTTGCTTATTGGTGCCCGGGTTGTGAGAACGTGCAAGCGGCAGACAGCATCTGCGATATGTGTAGAAAGCCAGTCGAAGCTACTAATATGCCCTTGCTGGTTGGAAGAAAATTCCGACTGCTCCAGCGCCTTGGGGAGGGGGCTGGTGGTGTTGTTTATCGTGCAGAAGATATTGAGTTGTCGCGCACGGTGGCGATTAAAACTCTGCCAATTCTTGGTGTCAATCAAGCGCTTGAACTCAAGCGGGAGGCACGTGCGATGGCACAGTTAAGCCATCCCAATCTCGCAACGGTTTACGATGCAGATACGTATAAGGGACGACCATCAATAATAATGGAATACATTCCCAACGGCACCCTCGCGGTTGCGATGAACGATGGTCGTGCACTTGATCTCCGCCTGTTTATTACGGAATTGTGTGCGGCCATGATCTGGATTCACGAAAGAGGGATTGTCCATCGTGATATCAAGCCCGAGAATATTGGCTTCGGGTCTTCATTTGAGGTTAAGTTGATGGATTTTGGGCTTTCGAAATATCTACATCAGGCAAAGTTGGACAGTGTTGAAAAAGCTGTTCGGGAAGGTATTTCGGGCACCCTGGCCTATATCCAGCCCGAGGGCTTTTATAAGTCTATTGTAGACACCTCCACTGACATCTGGGCACTCTGCGTAGTGCTTGCAGAAGTCACAGTGGGATGTCATCCGTTTAGAGAGGAGCAAAATCAAAAAACCATCGGGAACATTTTGGCCTGTCAGTACTCCCCGAATTTCGCTGCTTGTATAGATACTAATATTAAAGTTGTGCTTGCCCCTTGTTTTTCCAAAACCAAAAGTGCTCGCCCTAAATCAGTAGAGGAAGTCCGTCGCCTGTTTTTGTCTCTCACTCCTTATGGAAGAAATCCAGATATTCAAGCCACTGTGTAAATGGGTCCACCAGTGCTTTGTATCTGTTTCGGCTAACGTGGTCGTACACGCTTGGCTTTGTTGGAAACCAAAATGAAAGGCCATGAGAACCCTGGACTTCCCTGCCTTCTGTGTGATTGCTGGTGACGGCTAAACTTGCTGCGCTGCTCAGTTCACGCGCGGTCTTTCTTGTCTGTGGCGCCAGTCTGAGGTTTTGCTGAACCAGCGAACAAAAACTAACGATGTCTACATGGTCCTCGTAAGTGTATGCGGGGGTTTGCTTTTTGATTGACTGAATGACTGAGGGATCCTCGTGAATCAAGCTGGCACCAAGCTCATCCAGCGCATGCATGACATCGGTGACTTTTTGCAAGTCTATTACGGATAGTGTGATATTGGACTTGCCGAGATTCAGATAATAGTCAGCATATCCTTTGACAATTTTGTCCGAGAGATTTGCGGGAGTGAGCTTCTCTCCGAGTGCCTGAAGTACAACGTTGTATGGCCATCCATTTCCTGGTTCTCGTGCCTGGGAAGCTATCATGTAGTTGGCGAATGGCACCAGTTTATGAGCGATCTCGAGTAGATTCATGAGGCAGGCATCAAACCCCAGTATTCCAAGTTTGTGATCGGGTTTATCTAATCCTTCCTGTGCTAAAGTCAGCGCTAAATCTGCGATTCTTAAGCCGGTGCCTAACTCCTCTCGAAGTACGTCACGTTCCAGCGTCTTGAAGCCCGAACCGTGACCGCCGAGCACAAGTATCCTGTTTTTTGCATGACATCTGTTGATTCCCCAGTTGAGAAAACTGCGGAGGACCTTTGACTGACCCGATGCAGTCTCGTCAAGATTCTCAAGAACTTGTCGGTATGCTTTTCCAGTAAAGTCCTTTTTGCTGATCTCTATGCGTTGGACTCCGCTATTGCCTCTGGTGTCCAACTGAACTGCGATATGGGAATCTGTAGTTGCCCCAACCTGGCACATTTCATTAACGTCCTCTTTGCCAAGGATGGAGAGATCGTTGTCGACGGAAATATAGGATAGAAGTGACCAGTGTCTCGTTGGTACCTGCGGCATGAAAAGCTTCCCGGGATGACTATGATGAATTTAGTTTACAGTCAGCTTGTTAACTTTCAAATTAAACCTTGATCGCAAAGATACAGCTTTTGAATCTTGATTGCGGTCCTGAAGAGCCCACTCTGGCGGATGACCTGATTCCCTTGCTGAATTGGCCAATGCCGGGCGTTGCCAGGATAGGTCCATCGACCCGTCTCTGTAGTGTTTTAGTTTGTGCCAGTTCGCCTGAACAACCGGTTACTTGAGAGTGGAACTCGAAAATTCAAAGATTTATTGCCCCGGGTCGAGACCCATAACGATCTTTTCAATTAGTTCGTTGGAACTTCAGCGGGCTGACAATATTTCATATGGTAAGCAATCACTGCATTCATTCGCTTGTCCATCTTTCCAGCCATCTCATTTCCGGTGTTAACCACCAGGGTACAGGCCAGTTCATCATATTTGCCATAGAACAAGGCACTGAGCATTGAATCAATCAGGTTCA
>Ga0206123_10002361_pt1 | contig 16520 bp, 14 predicted proteins | sample Helgoland_Spring_2_FD_160086 | JGI IMG/M metagenome (GOLD analysis project Ga0206123, IMG submission 160086) | Pelagic subsurface seawater microbial communities from Kabeltonne, Helgoland, North Sea - Helgoland_Spring_Bloom_20160316_1 | ecosystem: Environmental > Aquatic > Marine > Epipelagic ...
GCCAAATATTAAAAATAGGGGAATTGGAGGAGACGTTACTGAAGGTGTTTTAGCTAGATTAGATGAACTTATTTATTTCAAACCACGCACTGTTTTTTTATTGATTGGAATTAATGACTTATGGAATTTGACACCAGATAATCCCTCGCCCGAATATGTTGGGGAGAATATATTAAAAATTGCCCAAAAGATCAAAGCAGGCTCCCCAGAGACGAAAATTTATATTCAAACAATTTTACCAAATAAAAGAGTAGTTCTGAGAGAAAAAATCAAGGCCGTTAATCAGATCATAAAAGTAAATCAAGATGAAAATCTCTACAGCCTCATTGATCTTTATTCAGTTTTTGTAAATGATGATGGGCTACTTAAAAATGAGCTGTCAATTGATGAAACTCATCTAAATGAGCAAGGTTATGATGCTTGGGTAAAATTCATTGAGCCCATATTCATTACCCAAAAGATAGATTTTAAATAAGAGTAATCAGATCCTATAGTAGCTCTTAAATAGCTCCAACCTTTAAACCCCATGCTCTTCTGATAACTTGACCGAATACAAGATCTTGTAATAATTTTACGTTAAAGAGTAATAAAAGTTGTCTATTTAAACCCTCAGGATTAATTATCATATTAAACCACAACAGTAAAAGGGAAACTCACCATATACCATGGGATAGTTAATAAATACAAAATCAAAACAGGGTTTACTCCTTGATCAACCTAGTCGAGAAACGATCATCACTCCTATTCTCTAGCTTAATAATATACACTCCTTCACTGAACGAACTGACATCAATACGATCATCGGTAGACCTCATGATTCTTTTACCCGATAGGTTATATATCGTAGCCTCTTTGAATTGATTCATCTTGATGTTGATGATGCCATCTGAGGGATTGGGGTAGATCATGGCTGAAGCATCTGCTAGAGATAGGATTTCTTCCTCTTCATCGACATCGGTTAAGTTAATGGTAAAAATGGCTAAATCAATCAACGCACCATCAGAAACCTCAATACCCAAACTATAACTCGGAGTCGTCTCAAAGTCCAGAGCTGAGCTCGTTGATACAGTCAATTCACCAATCTCGCTATCTAAACTGAAGGCTTCAGCATCATCACCACTCACAATTGCATAAGTCAAAGTATCTCCATCAGGATCTGAAGCTTCTATGGTCCCAAGCACTATTCCGTTTGGACTGTTTTCTGCTAGGCTATAAGTAGCTGCAGTTATTGAAGGAGCTTGATTTGTAGTGATACTGTCCTCATCCACATCGGTTAAGTTGATAGTGAATGTAGCTGAATCACTTAATGCTCCATCTGATACTCGAACTAGTAAACTAAAGGTTGTAATAGTCTCATAATCTAATACTGCACTTTTTGCTACTGATAATACTCCTGTACCCCTACCTAAACCAAAGGCTTCAGCATCATTACCACTTACAATTGTGTAAGTCAAAGTATCTCCATCAGGGTCTGAAGCTTCTATGGTCCCAAGCACTATTCCGTTTGGACTGTTTTCTGCTAGGCTATAAGTAGCTGCAGTTATTGAAGGAGCTTGATTTGTAGTGATACTGTCCTCATCCACATCGGTTAAGTTGATAGTGAATGTAGCTGAATCACTTAATGCTCCATCTGATACTCGAACTAGTAAACTAAAGGTTGTAATAGTCTCATAATCTAATACTGCACTTTTTGCTACTGATAATACTCCTGTACCCCTACCTAAACCAAAGGCTTCAGCATCATTACCACTTACAATTGTGTAAGTCAAAGTATCTCCATCAGGGTCTGAAGCTTCTATGGTCCCAAGCACTATTCCGTTTGGACTGTTTTCTGCTAGGCTATAAGTAGCTGTAGTTATTGCAGGAGCTTGATTTGTAGTGATACTGCCCCCACCAATATCTGTTAAGTTGATGGTGATTGGATCTGTTGAAGTCAATGTAGCATTAATAGCTGAAGGAGTCAATATGATGGTTTCAGTCCCTTCTGAGTAAAGCTCATCTTCAATACCCTTGAAGACAATCGAGCCTCGTAATTCTCCTGCTGAAATTTCTATCATTGGAGAGATTTGATACTTTATTACTCTATCCTCATAAGTCTTATCGAAATTGGTTCCAAATCGCCAAGATGATTTACTTAAACTGAGATGATAATTCCCGGCAATATCCTGGGCTATCCCTGAAATACCAATTTCTTCATATCCACTATTTGTAAGTTCACTTTCATTTACTGCAATATTTTTTGAATTATAAAAATCTTGCTTAGTCAATAAAGTAATCTCTTTTTTAATACTAAAAGACTCATCAATGACTATTTCACGTAACAAGCCTGGAGAGCCTGAGGATGATAATCCAACATCGCTAGTAACGACTAACTTTTTCTCACTATTGAGGATGATATCTCGACAATTTTGATAATCAAAATATGAATTTGTCTCTTTGGTACTAATATTATATCTCGATAAATTCATATTATTCCCTACTACAAAAATATTTTGATCATCATAAATGACTAAGCCCTCGGCAAAATGTGCGGATGTATTCATTATAGCCGTCGACGAGGCTACGGTTGTTTTATATAAAATAGCGTCGATATTAAAATCAAGAACATAGGCAGATTCATCATTGCTAGCAATATCAAAAGCGTAATATTGTGAGCCTGTTGCGGGAGCTTGATAAGTATTCAATAAAGAAAAATTAGAATTATATTTTTTTACTATACCATTGAGGTGGAGAATAAAAATATTATTTGAATCATCAATTTTGATGTTAGTCATTGGACTTGACTCATCAAAACTATCTATAATCTGACCATATGATTTTCCATAAGACCATTTTCGAATAGTATTATCTTCTTGAACTACATAAAAATCTCCTTTTGAATCTACAGCTACCTGCTGGGGACCTGATAGTTGATTGGTATTATTACCCACACCATTACCCCCTGCGACAATTGAAAGTTTATTGGTCAAATAGAGTGTTGACTCATAGTCCTGATTAATTACTGCGGTTCCTGATACCGCAAGATTTATAAACGTATTTGAAGTACTCACATTATTCAAAGTAGCTGTAAGAGTAGCTGAAAGTTGTTCAGAAATATTAGTAGCATCAATTGCGAGTGAGGCAGTAGGTTGGGAAATTTCAGAAATCCAGCTAAACTGATCAGCAACTCTATTTCCATTACCTGCCGCATCGGTAAACACTGATTGATTTACATCAATGGTTTTGGCTCCTTCGGCAGTTGAAGTAAAATTGGCACTGTAAAGGCTAAAACTTGCATCGGTCGAAAAATCACTCAGTGTTCCACCTGATACTGTGACATCCTCAGCAGTGAAATCAGTAGTTGATTCACTGGTGGTAAAAGTGATCACTATATTAGTATCATTAATGGTGCTTCCATTTGTAATGACATTTTCTCCAATGGTGGCCGTAATAACAATAGTAGGCAAGGTAGTATCTATTAATAGTGTCCTACTGGCTGCTAAAGAGTTAGTCGCTCCTGGACTAGCCAAAGTTAATGTTGCAGCGTTAAGAGCAGCGTCTTTAATAGTGCCATTGTTTAATGCTAATGAACTAGTACCCGTATAATCCAAATCACTAGAAATTTCTCCAGCACCGATTGTATAATTAAAAGTTAGAGTATTGCTTCCTGAACCACTACTGTAGTCAACTACCGCATCACTACTTCCTGTTTCTAAAGTTAATTGTGGAGTACCTGTGACATTGACCACTTCACTAAAACCTATCGTTATCGCTATTACATCTCCTTGCTTGTAAGAGCCATCGCTCGTAGTTGAGGTGACGCCCGTGACTGTGGGTATGGTGCCATCAACTACAATTGCTTTATTAGCTCCTAATGAGTTTGTAGCTCCTGGACTAGCCAAAGTTAATGTTGCAGTATTGAGAGCAGCGTCTTTAATAGTACCACTGTTTAATGCCAATGAACTAGTCCCCGTATAATCTAAATCACTAGAGATTTCTCCAGCACCGATAGTATAATTAAAAGTCAGAGTATTGCTTCCTGAACCACTACTGTAGTCAACTAACGCATCACTGCTTCCTGTTTCTAAAGTTAATTGTGGAGTACCTGTGACATTGACCACTTCACTAAAATCTACCGTTATCGCTATTACATCTCCTTGCTTGTAAGAACCATTGCTCGTAGTTGAGGTGACGCCCGTGACCGTGGGTATGGTGCCATCGACTACAATTGCTTTATTCGCTCCCAAGGAGTTTGTAGCTCCTGGACTAGCCAAAGTTAATGTTGCAACGTTAAGAGAAGCGTTTTTAATAGTACCACTGTTTAATGCTAATGAACTAGTCGCTACATAATCTAAATCTGCACTGCTATGACCTGAGGCAACAGTATAATTAAAGGTCAAAATACTACTGCCCGAGCCGCTACTGTAATTCACAACAGCATCGCTGCTTCCAGTTTCTAAAGTTAATTGTGGAATACCTGTAACATTGACTAAATCACTAAATTCTACTGTGATCGGTATTACATCTCCTTGCTTATAGGAGTCATCTTTCACTCTTGAGGAGACACCAGTTACGGTCGTTGGTATCACATTGACTATAACTCTCTTTCTCAGTTGTCTTTGACCATCAGAGGTTATTAAGTCAACATTATATGTCCCGAGTGTTGTTGTATTTGGCATAATAAGTTGTGACCCAGATATGGAAAAATCAGAGTTATTGTTTGTCTGCCCACTATTACCATCAAAAGTGACCGTTAAATTATCTGTATCCAGATCAGTAGCTTTGAGCTCACTGACTACATAATTTTCTCCAACACTATTATTGAATGTTATTGATTGTGAGAGAGGCGTACTGTCATCTGTATAAAATCCTAAATCAGTAGGTGCCTTTGCATAATCAAATGAGACTATAGAAGATAACTCAGGTGAGCTCGTACCTACTTTACTATTATAAACCGTACCAAAAGTGGATATATTATCAAATCCCTCATCAAAATTCCAATAACCAGCCAATTGACGCTCCACACCTAAAGGTGATATTAATTTGTAAGATAGAATTTCACTTTCAACGAATCCAGGTGATGGTGGTGTCTTTTGCCACCAAACAGATAGATCATCTAAATAACCCGTGAAACTATTGTTTTCCCAACCAGTATTGTCAAGATTTTTTATATCTGGAGTTGCGCCAATGTATAATTGTTGTTGCTGAGTATTATCTGAAAAACTTAAATTTGCGCTAGCTTTAAGCACTCCATCAACATATCCCTTCACCAAACCATCAACCACGGTAATCGCAATGAAAGACCACTGATTTAAAGGAACGGTACCAAAAAGCATTGCATCAGTACCATTACCCGTGAATTGTATTTGTTCAGTATCTGCCTGATATCTAATATAAAAATCACTATTAGTAGCATCCAGATGTTTGTATTTACTAAGAATAAACCCTGATGTCTTGGGATTAATCCAAAACATATAATTTCGGTCTGCAAGTGATGAAGTTTCAAAATCATCGCTATCAGTGATCATCAAACCATCGGTAACTGAATCGAAGTATAGGCTTTTATTATCCCTATTTTTAACATCATTCAGTTTTACCTTCCGTACTGCTCGCTTTCTAAGACCTCCTCCTTTTCCAGAGTAACCATGATATCTGTTAGACATATTCAGTGTCCATGCCACGTTGACATTGCCAGGGTCTGTTGAAGAAGTATAATAAACAGCATTTTCAAGATTTAAAACTGAATTATCTGCTAACTTATAATCATATAACTCATATGCCTCGTTTAGTGATGGTAAAAACCACCCTCTAACATTACCATATACATTGTTAAACATCAAATTATTTCTGTTATTGTGGTAGGAAGCAGTGTTGTATGTATTTTGATCACCATATCCAAGAGTATTCACAGTGGAATTGTAAGTACTGCTTGATGTACCAAAAGCTTGGACATAATCTCCAGAGAATCCCGAAACTGTGGGAACTCCGTTAAGCCAGTTTTCATCAGCCGCTTCAAGATATTTCCACCCATCAATCCAGTCATTTTTTTCATAGAAAATAACACCCCCTCCGGGGCCTAAATCTCCTACATTGAAAGGATCATCATAATAGTTTTGTGCCTTAATATCAAAAATTATAAATAGGAAAATGATGACTAAATAATTTTTCATTGTTAGATTTTTTTATAACATCACACTAAACTGAAAAAAAAAAGATTGATAAAATAGATGTATTACAATATGTTTATTTTTACAAAAAAAGTCCTAACATAAAATAGTCAATGAAAATAGCTATTTCCTTTATTCTGATTTCAATCTTCCAACAGATAACGGTTTTTACGTATAACCCTACAGAAAAAACCCGAAATGTTGATTACATCCATAGTTCAAAAGAGCTATTATTCAGAGGTAGAAATAGTTTGACCTTTACAAACGTTGAAGGTGAAGTCCTTCGAGAAGTATTATTGACTACCGATACAATTAAAAACCTAAACACTCTCGAAGTCATCACTATCGATAATGCATTTTATCTTATAAACAAATCAGGAGGAATTGTTTATAAATTGGAAAATGACGGGTTAATTCGAGTTGATAATTCCTATGATCACAAAAGTCAAATGATGTCCTCAATCTTCAGATATGAAAATAAAATTTATAGATTTGGAGGTTATGGATTTTTTGATGCTAGAAATTTTTTTACTTTTTTTGATTTCCAATCAAATGAATGGGATGTTTTAGAAATAGAAAAGCAGGAAGTACCTATTGGCTCTTTTGATTCAAAGTATTTTATTTTTGAAGACTATTTTTACAAAATTGGTGGAAAAGCTCTTGATCCCTATTCCAGAACAAAAACTTATCCGTTAAGAGATATTTGGAGGTTCAATTTAAAAGAAAAAAGGTGGGAACATATTCTAGATTTTGAATATTTTAATGAACTGACTTATTCAAAAAGTGATTTTCTCATTGGTAATAAATTTTACTTTGAAAATCAGGATCAGTTATACGCCTTTAATCTAGTAGATAAAGCAATTGAAAAAGTTAAAAACTATCCTTTACTACAAAAAGTAGTTAAACACCATCCTTTTTTTATTGAAAATGATAATTTATTTTATTTTGTCGGTACATTCAATGACAAAGAACTAATTACCGTAAATAAGTATCCGATTAAAGGTAATCTCAATTTTGAACAACAAATTACGCCACGAGTATCGAGAACTACCACCAAATGGATTATTGGATTCATTTTACTCTTGGTAATAATATTCGGCCTAAAAAATAGAAAAAGAGCAAAAAATGATAAATTAGATTTTTCAAAAAAAGATTCAATCCTTCTTAAGGAGCATTCGATAAATTTTAAAAGAAAAAAAATCGATATAAATACCGAAGAATACCAGACATTAAAACTTTTTCAAAAATCAAATAAAATATCTATCAATCAAATAATTGACTTGTTTAAATCTAAAGAAGTTAGTTATTCGCAAAAATTAAGATTAAAAGATAAAATGATCTCTGAATTGAATACTAAGATCAAACTACTGTTAAATACAGATGCTAATCAGATTGAACCATTAAAAAATTCAAAAGACAATAGAATTCGCTTGTATCATCTAATCGTACCCATCCTTGGGAAAATATGATCTAATAAAAAAATGAAAGTCACAGCTGAAAAAGAAGAAAAAGTCGGTAATATGATATTCGCATCCATTTATCCACTTTACTTAAATAGGTTGGAGAAGAATGGAAGAACCAAAGAAGAACTTAATCAAGTAATAAAATGGTTAACTGGTTTTGATAACGATGAGTTAGAAGCACTCGTTGAAGAAAAAGTACCTTTTAGAACATTTTTTCAAAAAGCTAAAATACATCCTAATGCACACTTAATTAAAGGGGTCGTTTGTGGTTATCGAATTGAAGAAATAGAGGATGAATTTGAACTATATAAACAATGTAGACGTATGGAAAAGATGATTGATGAATTGGCAAGAGGTCGTAAAATGGAAAAGATATTGCGAGTAGGAAAGTAAAAATAGATTGAGAGATATCAAACTTAATTCAGCTCCCACAAGCTTTACAAAAGTAGTCATCAATGGAACAGCCCCTTTTTAAATTCATATCGGCAAACACATGACCAGTTGAATCCACTGATAGGCACCTACAGAGAATTTATACTCTCTTCTCCTTATATGACTTCTTGATTTCATGGTAGCTCAAATCCATTACACAAAATTAAATTGGATTATAACAGTACTTTCGGATGAAAGAAATTCACTTAGGGTAGAGAAGTTTTAGTACTTTTGATAATACAATGAAGCACTTCAAATACCTCCTCTTCTTAAATATTCTTGATTCAATTGTCTTGTTTACCCATTGCAGTGATAGTGATGACCCTGTTTCTGATGACATCACGAATACTACATATGATGAAGATAGTAGAGATATCGACAATAGTAGTGATGGAGCTACGGAGTCAGCTATATTCTTAACAGAAAATGGTGTTACAATTAGAGCTTCTGACGTAGCAGTAATCGGAGAGAAGTATGAATTGGATGGGATTTCCTATCTAGTAGTAGATTCAACTATTCTCATTGAAATGATAACCAATGAGGAAGATATCACTAAAGTAGTTACCACGCATATAACCTCCTTGAACAATTTATTTAATAGTTCTCCAAGTTGGAATCTCTCGTGGAGCTACGGAGTTAATTTCAATCAAGATATTGGCTCTTGGGATGTATTTAATGTGAATTCAATGATTGATGCTTTTATTGATTTACCTTCTTTTAACCAAGATATCAGTCATTGGGAGGTTATCAATGTCACAGATATGAGTGGTACATTTGCAAACTGTCCTTCTTTTAATCAAAATATAAGTGATTGGAATGTCAGTAACGTCATTAAGATGGGAGGAATGTTCGCAGGTACTACTTCGTTTAATCAAGATCTCAGTTCTTGGGGTGTAAGTAATGTGATTGACTGTAATAAATTCAGCATAAATGCTGAAAAATGGATTTTACCCAAACCTAACTTCACTAATTGTACGGAATAAGCCTATTTCTCACCCTTAAAATCGTTCCTTTCAACATAGTCTTTGGCATCAAAGTATAGGTTAGTAAAACATCTTCCTCTTTCTTAATTTTTTACCGCTTGATTCTCCTGTTAAAGCCTTCATTAAGTTTTTATAACTAGGAATGTCTTCTTCGGATGAGAATAATTTACTGAGAGTGGAAAAATTTTATTAGTTTAACTGTGAAATTAAATCAGATAGTATTTTCAAAAATGCCAAGCAAATTACCGAAGCCCCAAAATGGGGTTAAATATGTCTTGTAATTTCGTATTTTAACTTTCGCAATTCATATATCAAAACATGAAAAATACTGAGAAAATTTTAAACATATTATCATTTATCATTTATCCTTTTAGGTGTATTGATGTCATTGATTTCATGTAAAAATTACAGCATCACGGATGACTTAATAATTAATGGTGTTAATATATATGCTGCTGGATATTACATTGAGGGATATCCAAATGGTATACAATATGCAACTTATTGGTTAAACGGAGATCGATTTATTCTCGGCGAGGGAGAAATCACCGACATCCATGTTAAAGATGGTACTGTTTACGCTACTGGAACAGATGAGAGCTGGCAAGCGGTTTACTGGGTTGATGGAGTTAAAACTGTTTTACAGGGAAACGAGACATCTGCTCATTCAATATTTGTCCATAACGACGACGTATACGTTGCGGGTAGTTTTGCTAATGGCTCTTGTTATTGGAAAAATGGTTCAAAAATAAACCTTACTACTAATGCTGATTCTGAAGCGTTTGGGATTGTAGTGACTGATGATGGTAAGGTTGTTACAGGAGGCTATTACATGAATAATCATCATTCTTTAATCCCTGCAAGATGGAATGGTACGAGCAGAAAAAATATGAGTAAACCACATGATGGTGATGCAGAAATTTACGATGTTAAATTGAAAAATAATACTGCTGTTTTTTTTGGCATGACAATGCGGTCAAACAATATGGTTGGTCTTTTGCCAAAAGCATCTTATTGGATTAACGGCAAAAGGACTGATTGTAATAATGGAGGTACGTGGCGACAAAATATTTATGGAGGTGAGGGAATCAGTGGCTATGCCGATGGTAATGATATTTATGTAACAGGGAATATTCAACATATTGGAACTGTAGATCCCGATGGGAATCCAAAAGAAGGAGAGCCTGGTATAACGCCTCATTACTGGAAAAATGGGGAAATATTTGATTTGCCAGGGGGTCCTGTATTTGATAATTATTGGGTAGGCGAGGGAAGAGATATCGCTATTCATGAGGAACAAATAATTGTTGGGGGATGGGCAAGCTCTTCACAACATTCACAAGTTGCTGCCCTTTGGGTTGATGGCCAACTGACCTATTTAGAGAACAAAGAAAAATATCCCTCAGTTATTCACTCTGTCTTTATCAAATAAGCACATTTATTAAATTAGATAGCTGGAGATAAAATTAACTATGATAATGATATCGCTAATGATATTGGACTAAAGCATAGATCTGGTCTTAATCCCTACGGTAGTATGGTCATTCTCGCTATGGAAGAACTGGAAAATTCAAGCTTTATCATTCAGGGAGATCATGACTTTATCCTAGTCAAAGGGACACACAAGAGGCGAGCGCATGGTAAGCTAAAAGTAAGTGATAAGGCTAAGGATTATTACAGAGTTGGAATACTCAAATCTGGGATGCATACGGCCGTTTTAAAGGAGATAAATAGTACTTGTGAGTTCCTCTAGGGAGGTGATATTGAAGGAATTTGAAGCTTATTTTGAGGTGTTAGAAAGGGAGGTATTTCATAGGGTGTTGAGGTGAGAGTGATACTGTTTGATTTATAGGATAACTCTTTTAGTACGGTTTATTAGATGCTTTTTTTAACATTGTTTAAGAAGCTATTTTAACATTATTTATGAGGATTTTAGGTGGAAAATGATACTTCCTTATCAATTTCAACCTTTCATATAAGGTTTGTTTTTAAATTGGTTTTTAAGGGCATGATAAGTAGGCTTCTCTCTTTCTGTTTTGACTGCCCTTTTTTATGACCCACAGGCTTCACAATCAGTATCATCAATGGAGCTAATTCCTTCTGGGGTATAATGTCCCAGGAGTTTTTTTTATAACCCATAGATATTACAAGTTAAATTTACTTTTTACTGTAAAAAAAGAATAAAATGCCTAATAAAGCAGTTAGACCTATATTAACATATGCGGTCGGTCCACCAGTGGCACCGATTGCTATATGGTAGCCAATGATAGCAGTCCACATTCCTTGTGTTATTGCATACAATTGACCAAAAGCTGGTAGAGCATCTTTTGCTAAGTCAGCAGTTCTCCATCCAATTAATGCCAAAATCAAGAAAGTAACTCCCATAAATTGACCTATGGTGAATAAAGCTGGAGACATAGTAAAATTTCCAGCCTCCATAAACATATTAGTGGCAAATAAGGCTCCAAGACCATTTATTAACAAGATTATTGCACCAATTCGAAAAACAGTTTTTAAATTCATGGTTGTATATTAAAGTTCTTAACTAATTACTAAGTTAATAAAAAAAGTTTAACATTTTAAATAGGGATAACTTTGACCCAGATAGAAATACTTATTAAACGAAATCTGATTTACAAATATGGGTGGACTCCGACATCGATGAATGCTATTGAGATTAAACTATGAAAATCTTCAAACACCTCCTCCTCCGCTTATGCATCCTTTGTTCACTCGTGTTATTCACCAATTGTGGTGAAGACAGTGATGATGCGATTACTTCAAAACCAACATTAATCATCACAATCTTCCCAAGTAGTGGTGGTTCAGTTTCTCCACAAGGGGGTACATATGATGCAGGTACAACTGTTGAGCTTACAGCCACAGCTAATGTTGATTATACCTTCACAGGTTGGACAGGTGATTTTACAGGGAGTTCTAATTCTGTGACATTAACCATGCTAACCAATCAAACGGTAATAGCAAACTTTGAGATTCAAGATGCTGATGGAGATGGAGTTGGAGATAGTGTAGATAATTGTGCGGAAACAGTAAGTGATGCCATGGTAGATGAGAATGGGTGTTCTGATTCTTATGAAATTTACCTAGACGAAAATGGGGTTACTATTAAAGCAAGTGAAAATGCCGTGATTGGTGAACGTTATGTATTAGATGGAGTTAGTTATTTAATTGTGGATAGTACCATGCTGTATCAAATGATCAATGATAGTTTAGATGTTACCAAAATCATTACCTCTTTTATTACAGATATGAGTTATATGTTTCCAAGTTCTAATTTTAACCAAGACATCTCCCATTGGGATATTAGTAATGTGAAAAACATGAGAGTTATGTTTTATTATAATTCCTCTTTCAACCAAGACATCAGTCATTGGGATGTGAGCGAGGTAACGGATATGGGTGATATGTTGGCTAGTGCTTCCTCTTTCAATCAAGATCTCAGCGCTTGGGACGTAGATAAGGTTACTTTTTGTAATGATTTCAGTGCAAATTCAGCTGCTTGGACAGAACCCAAACCTAATTTCACTAACTGTACAGAATAAGCCTATTTCTCACCCTTAAAATCGTTCCTTCCAATATAGTCTTTGGCATCTTGGTAATAGGTTAGTAAAACACCTTCCTCTTTCTTGATTTTCTACCACTAGATTCTCCTGTCAAAGCCTTTGGAGCAATCCCTTCGGATGAAAATAATTCACGAAGGGTTGCAAAATTTTATTAGTTTTAAGGTTTAATACGAACTAATTAAAACCATGTCTTCAAAAAACATCAAAACAACGGAATTTACTCTTGCTGAAGCTGTTTCATGTATTGCTTGGTATATGGTCAAATCAGATGGAAAAGCTGACGATACTGAAATTAAAGTAATTTCTGAAGACCCATTCTTCGCACAGTTTAATGTTATGTCCAATCAACAGATATTCTCGGATTTACTCGCTTCTGAAAAATTGACTGAGATTATGTCAAAGGAAATACCAAAATCTTTTGCTAGTTGTGATATGCAATTCAAAGAAGATTTAATTAATGCAATGGTTAAGATTATTCTTGCTGATGGTATAATCGATGAAGCAGAAGAGACTACATTAAATTTTGCTGCTAAGATAGTAGGACTCACAGGGGCTGATCTTCTACGTATAACGAGAAAAGAAAATGAAAGAATGCAAGCTAGGTTTAAAAAAAAGATAAAATATTAGAAGTAATTTCAAGTTTTAAAAATTCCTTTTTGTAGCCTTCTTCTTTTCCTTTTTCTTTTCCTTTTTCTTTTCCTTTTTCTCTTCAGGAGCTAATCTTTTTATAACATTAATCTTATTGATTCTATTAATGGAGAAGACAATTAAATATTAGAAATGAAGAAAAATATTAACGAATTTAAAAAAAGCAAGGAGTGGTGGTGGCGATTAGCTATTTGATGGAATTACCTAGTTAGTACCTTTGTTCTGGAGCGAGAACTTAGAATGGCTAAATACAGCACGCCAAGGATTAGTATAGAGTTGGAGTATTCAAATCTGGCATGCATACAGCCGTTTTAAAGGAGATTGATAGCACTTGTGAGTGTTTCTCTAAAGAGATGATATTGGAGGAGTTTTTTAACTAGCTGTAAAATATTTTTCAAGTTCAATTGGTATGAAGGGTAGCTATGATTTTTTAGCCATTGTTAGGCACTTTTTTATTCACTGCTTAAAATTTCTCTCAAAGCATTATCAACCTCCAATTCATTTAGACCAACACTCATTTCAGGATGATATAATAATCTAATTAAATCTTGATCGATAGAAGCATATTCTATTGTAGTTGTCCAATCTGATTGAAAAATACTTTCTATATATAATTGTGAATCCCGTGCAAGTCCCAATGATTGTGTAAATTCCTCACGCAAGAGATGTTTTTGTTCCATTGAATTAGCTCTTGTAATATCAACATACATATGGCCTGAATAAAATTGATTTTGACCGTTCCACCACAAATTAAATAGTCCCCAATTGGAATTGACTAAATTTGATACATCTGGAAACATTTCCGCATATTTAGTACCTGAGCCAAAAAAGATATAATAATTAGATTGTAATGAATCATTCACAACTGTCACATTAAAACCATCGGTTACTAATTCATTAATTTCAGTTCTAATTTTTTCGAATTCAGCCAACAATTCAAAACTTGGTTCCCCACCAATAAATACTTTCATTTCTGAATTCCATTTTCGAGTAATATTACTTCCATTTCCAAACTCAAAACCTAATGCGATATCTTTAAAATAATCTATAACGTCAATTTCATATTCACTTAATATGAATTCTGGCAATATATCATCATTATCTTTTGAACAAGAGGATATCAGAATGACAATACACAAAGAAGAAAGTAGTAAAAATTTATTATTCATATTTCCTGAATTTAATTGTACTTCACTTAATAAGTGCAGATGTTTGGATTGATCTGCGTATGATTAATGTTTTACTCCAATCAAATATAAAATAACATTGCTAACTCCCACAAGCTTCACACTTCGAATCATTAATGGAGCAACTTCCCCTTTCAAATTCATATCAGCAAATACATCCCCAGTTGAATACACTGATACTCACCTGTACAGAATTTGTACATTTTCTTCTTGTACAGCTGCTTGATTTTGTCATAGCTCAAATCCATGACACAAAATTAAATTGGACTAAAGCAATACCTTCTGGTGAAAAGTATTCACTAAGGTTAGTTTCCGCTAGTTTTGAATAACGAAATAAATAAACTAGTCTTTGGAATTGATTAAGACAACTTTTTTATTAGAATTGATGTTTAGAAATAATAATGACAAACAAAAAATTAATGATGAATAAAATTAAATGAAAATTATACTGATCACTCTAACAATCATGCTAACCTTAACCATTTGTTATGGGCAAGACTCCTCTGACGTGTTTAGAGCGCAGCGTTTCAAAAATGATTTAAATTTTCAGAAACCATATCGAATTTTAAAGACGACATTCAAAAATTTAGATGAATTTCAAAACTATTATCCTGGAACTGAGATTACCCTAGAAAAGCTATTAAGATTTCATTTGTATACAGAAATTCACATTAATCAAGAGGAAAATAAATTGATCTCAATGGATCAAACTGAATTTCAGCTAAAAAAGATGAATTCGGCAGAAGCGATAACGAAAGAAACTGTAGAGCTCATTAGCAATATGTACTTTGGTTCAAATGAGATGAAAGAATTCTCAAAAAAGTAAATATTAATTCCAACACTTTTTTTTCTTAAAATCGTTCTTCCTAACATAGTCTTTGGCATCCTTGTAGAAGGGGTTAAATCATTATCTAAAGAGCTCATATAAGCCTCTATAAAGCATTCTCTTTCCCGCTAAATAAGAATTTTAATTCTATCCTGATACGTCTTCACAATAGCTTTAAAGCTTGTCTATTGAGAGGTTGTATTAGCTCTTTTAAGCTACTCAATTAAGGATAAAATAACTACTACCTAGTTTAAAAAGGAGGATTAAACTCTCTCTGATATACCTCCTCTCCCTTCTCACTGATCTCTGATATGATATCTTCTGAATCAATCTCTACCTTTGCATAATCTCTGTATTTAGCCTTTAACCTTGAATAGTATTCATCACTAGTAAAAGCATTTCTCGCTTTGAGATCTTTAATCATATTATCTATATAATCAAACCCTTTTGTTCTCGCTAAATAAACTAAGAGTTCCTTATCAAAGTCTTTAGGAGATTTGATGTTATGAGTATTGAGCACTATTTCTTTACTTGATTTCTTCTCGATTCTATTATAAAAGTTATACCACTCCTCAACTAGCCTACTGTACATAGAATCTCCATGTAAATCTTTAACGAGGATCTCATCTGTATTAAAATATTTAGTGATTCCTTTATTTAAAACCATCTCATACCTGAGTATATTCTGATCTTCAAATTGTTTAGGGATCTCTATTCGCATTTGCTTTGCCCATTCAGTTTTATCATAGAACAATAATCTCTTTGATCCTTGTTGATAATAAAGACTATCAGGTTGTACCAATCTTTGAAATCTCATTAAGCTATCTAGATAATCATAATAAAGAGTAGGTTTAAAATCAGTAGTGAAATTGGTTGATAAATCTATCCTTGAAACTTTACAGAGATTAATATCTAGATTTAAATCATCAAATAACTTTTCAATGGCTTCTGAAGTTATCTTTTGCGAAAGAGTTTGAAAGTTATTTCCTAAATAGTATTTAGCGAGACTTCCTTTTATCGTTACAGACATTTCATTAATATTAACTCTTAAATTATCAAGAGATCCAGAAGTACATGTAGATCCGTTAGCATATTCAGAGTGGTTAACATCACTGATCTTATAGATAATTTTATCAGTATCAGGATAACCGTTATCATCATAATTATAGTGTAGGTGTAATTTATCGTACATCTATAATTTGATATAAATTGTCAAGTAGTATTGATTACTATAAGGCATCCGATCTGCCT
>Ga0206123_10002362_pt1 | contig 16517 bp, 17 predicted proteins | sample Helgoland_Spring_2_FD_160086 | JGI IMG/M metagenome (GOLD analysis project Ga0206123, IMG submission 160086) | Pelagic subsurface seawater microbial communities from Kabeltonne, Helgoland, North Sea - Helgoland_Spring_Bloom_20160316_1 | ecosystem: Environmental > Aquatic > Marine > Epipelagic ...
CTTTATTTGCTCCATATTGCTCTTTTAATATGTCAAAATACAAATCTGCAGCTCCCTGATCAATAACTAAATTTGAAAGAAAAGCTTCTAGCATATTATGTGCATCAGCTCTTTTGACTCTCTCTTTACAACCTTCTCTACAGTGATAATAATAATATTTGACTTTATGACGACCAGTTGAAGCACTACCTGTAAAGTTTCCATTACAGCTAGGGCAAGTTACGTGCCCTCTAAGAGGAAGCATTTCATCCTTAGTTTTCGATTTAGTAATCTTTCTTTTTCTTCCATTTATTGTCTCTTGTGCCTTGTGAAATAATGATTCAGAAACAATAGCATCGTGTAGCCCTTCAACAATCTGCTCATCCTGATCTTTAAATGCAGGAACAACAATTTTTCCAATATAAACAGGGTTTCGTATCATCCTGTAATAAGTTGACTTTCCTACCTTTAATCCTTTCTTTAACATTAAACGTCTTGCTTCTTCAACCGTCATTCTTGTTTCAGCAATTAATTGAAAAGTTTCTTTCACTAATGAGGCTCTGTCTGAAAAAGCTAAGCTTGCTTTTCCTTCAGGAGTTCTTTGATTTTTGTAGCCAACAGGTGCAGTTGAAGTGAAGCACCCCTCTTGATTTGCTTTTCGAGAACCTTCTGTAGTCCTCATAGATATTTTATCATTTTCAACTTCGGGTACAGCTAAATATATAGCAAGCATTATTTTACTGTCAGGTTGTTCAAAATCTAAGGGTTGTTCTATTGAATTAACACTAACGCCCATTTTTCGTAGTGTATTAATTACTTGATATGCTTCTCCTGTATTTCTAGAAAACCTATCCCATTTAGCAAATAAAACACTATCTATGTTTCTCCTGTTTGCCTTAACAAAAAGCATTAAATCATTCCATTTTGGACGATTAAATGTTTTTGCTGAAAAATCATCTTGAAAGTGCTTAATAACATTAATGTTCTTTAAGCTACAATATCTATTTAAAGTTTCTTCCTGATAACGTAAACTAAATCCTTTCTCTGCTTGTTCATCCGTGGATACACGGGTATATATTATTGCATTTTTCATACTTGCCGGTTTTTAATTGCACTATTTACTTTGACTAACCACATTTAGTAGTGGAGTGTTATTCTCTAACTTCTCTGCTTCATAATTCATGCCATCTAGTTTAGCAAAAAAGTAAAGCAGCTCCCTAATGTCTTTAACTTGTTCATCAGTATATTTTTTACCATACTTTTCTAATTTTTTTCTACAATGTTCAATTGAAAACATTTTTCATCATTTTTCCCTTCCTCTGCTTTATTCAGTAGAAATGGTATTTGGAATGATGCTTGAATGTGATTCATAGCGTTATATTTTTCGTTTTACTGTTCTATGGATGCATACTACCTTGCCATCCACTTGTTTTAATTCAATATTTTGATAATCTCCATCATTAAGAATGTCAACTATCTTTTTTTCAGAAGCAATCCGTTCAACACCTTCTAATCGGTCTATCTCTCCATTTCTCTTGACTACTTTTACCGTCTGAAAATCATTCATTTTGATAAAAGCCAATAGCTCAAGCTCCTCTTTTGAAAGTTTAAATATTTCGGTAAAAGTCCATTTAGATTGATCAATTTTTAAAGTCAACTTTTTAAACAAAGTTTCCATGCTAAAAACAAGATGTCCTGGAAAATTTTCTGTCTGAAGAATTGCAATGTAATTATCCAGTCCAACAATATTGGCATTTCCATCCTTATCAATCAGAATAAAATAAGGGCGTTTATATAAAATCGAACAGATCAAATGGAATTCGAGATATGGATACCTTGAAGAGATTCCATCAATAGAAATAAGTAGTTGGTCTTTTACTTTCTTTATTTTTTCTTTACTATACCCCATATCCCTGAGCTCTTCTATAATACTTATCCAAATGGATTCAAGCATTGAGAACTTATGTCTTCTTTGCAGCTCTGCCCTATCATCATCTAGTAGCCCATCTTTTATCCAAAGATTCATTACCCTAGACCCTGTTTCCGTATATTGATTAGTTAATACCTTTTCGTTTACGGTATCGCTTATTGCCTCATTAACTTCACTATTAAAAAAATCTTGAATTGCTTTATTCATGAACTGGGTAATTGTGTTTTATATTATTTTCAACAAATATACAAAACTTTCCAAGCAGTAACTCAAAACATATGCTTAATTTACCAATAAGAACGCTAGTGTATTGAAACAACTATTTTAATTAAACTGTATATTTGTTAGTCTAAAATGATGCACCACTTTGTATGATGAAGGTTGGTACTTGCCGGTATCCCTAATCTATAAAGATGGTGCATCGCCATTTGATACACACTCAATATATTACAGCAATCGATTGTTATTTCTTGTGCTATAAAGAATACATTATGATAAGTATCATATTCTAAAGCCACCAAAGCAAGTGTTAAAACCTACAATTTGATAAGTGTAAATACGTAGAAAACTATGCGAACGTACAGGATGAGTTATCTAATAACTTTAAGGAGTAAGATGATTACGGCTTTGTCTTTCTAAAAACATTCAATAGTTCATCTTTCAAAGAATGTAATTCCTTATTTGCTTTTTTCAGTAGCCCTTCAATGTTTTTCTTTTCAGCTTTTAATTCAAGAACCTCTTGCTTATAAGTATCAGATAATTTTTTTATCCGAGCAGTTTCACAGACTAATGAGTTAATTTTTTTATGCAGCTCTGGAGGAGCTTCATTAATTATCTGATCTGCCACTTGTTCATAAAGAATATTTCCTTCAATATTCCCTTTTCCGACTTGAAAGACCTTGTTATTGTCTCCATTGGTTACCGTCCCACCAGAAGTCGTTTTACTCTTACGTTCAAATAAATCTTTATCGTCATAAAAGAAGTACTCACTATTTAATTTATAAGAAGTAATAGTTGCTTCCAATTGTTGCATAGTTACAGAACGCCCTTTGCTTTTCATTTTTGCAATGATACTTCGGTCTATTCCAATCGAAGTACAAATTTCGGAATGACTTTTTGCCCGACCTGTTTCTATTAAAATGTCAGCAGCCATTAAATACCTTCTATCTACTGCATTCAACTCCCTTTTAAGGGGCTTTTCTGTTGTTTTATTTTTTACCATAGTAAAATTTCTTTAAAAATTCCACCTCGAAGATGCTTTTATGTCATCATTAATTTTTAATATTGCTGACATATATTTATTAATGCTGACAAATGTAGTGTTTTTTTTATTAAACTGATACTCATTTGATATAAAACTGATAGAGAACTGATATATAGCACCATGGAAATGTTTACAAAAAAAGAGATCGAAGCACTTAGAAAACAGTTGCCACCAAGGTATAGAGAGCAAATCTACATGAAGACTAAATTATCTATCCCAACTATTGCAAGATTCTTTGCTTGCTCAAAAATTCGAGAGAATAATGCTGTATTAATCTACGATGCAGCATTAGAAGTTATCGAGGAGCATCAAAACAGAACAGCAACTCGACAACAAAAATTAAGAGTTTTGCTGACAAATGGTCAACAGCAAAAATTAGACCTCCCATCTTAAGCGATTTTAATATGAACGTTTTTGCAATTCAACAAAATGAAGAATATTCTAAGCTCATTCAAAAACTGGAGAGTCAAGTGAACGATAATAATAAAAAACTAAAGGGAATGGGAAAAGAGATTGAACGAAAAATAGATGAAGCAGAATATGCCCTTCATGAATTATTTGGTAATAAAAACTTTGACAAAGGAACTTATTTAAAGTTGAGGCTACAAAAGTAACTACCCAGTTCAATCTTTTAATCCAAAACAATATGGCAATAAATAGTTACAAATGGCTTCGCAGATCAAAAAAGAAATTCCAAAGTTCGGAGGAAGCATGGGAAGACATTATGAAAACATCTAATTATACCAAAAGAAGTGTCAAAGTAATGCACACCAACTATTACTGGAGATGGAAAGTAACCAGGTTAAATACCAATTTCAGATGAAGCCAAAACAGTTACAATGGAAGATTCAAGATTTCAGCCCAAAGGTTTGGATAGCTCAAATCAAGGAATATGGAACAATTCAGTTTGAGATCCATCAAGTTACCGAGAATAAATACCTCTTAAAATCAAACTTAGTGAACATTAAAAGACTTCTTATAGAAGAACTTGACTTTGCAAAGGAGCTAGCACAAAAACAGTTTGATGTTCATGTACAATCACTACTAGATTACAACACATAATGAATAGATTAAAACCATTTCAATCCAATATGAGGGTAAAACCACCTCCTTAAAAAGTTCCGAGTAAATAGAGCTTTTAATTGTTGTAGCTACCAATTTAAAAGCATTTTTTCAACCTATTCGCCAAACCACCCATTTGGACGAATCAGGAGAGTATTGTCTAAAAAGTCGATTTTTTTTGAGCTGCTAATAAGTTCTCTGTTAATCAATTTTGAAATTTTCAGAAAAGTTTTATCCACAGTGTTTACAAGGTTTACAGTATCAAAAAAAGTTACTCAAACGTTTACAAAGTTTACTAAAAGTTAGGAGAGAAAAATGATTAAAAATAAATTTAATAAAGCTGCGTGGGACATTTATGACAGCACCTATATTCAAGTTATTTCATTGAAAAATGGCTTAGAATTTATGGGGTATTCCAAAAAGCAAGGATTTGCTGAAAAGAATGACAAACAAGCTGTTCTTATCAATTGGATTGTCCGAATGCACAAATCCGGATATTTGGATGCCAATCATTTTGATAAGAAGCGAAAAATTACCGAAATAGAGTATTTTCTGAATACTAACCCCCATAAAAAACCAATTCTCAGGCTTTTCTATGGCTACTATGAAGCCTTAGATACCAGTTGGGCAATGGAAAACAAAGAGGTATTCAAGTTCTTGGACAGCTTCTATGAAGCTCTAAAAAGTGGGGACATCAACAAAGTAAAATCACTTTACATCTACAAGAAAAGAGGGTTTAATGATCCGTTTGATGTTTCCATGAAGCGATTCATCACAGAAAAGTCCTTAAGGGATTATTGCCACCGGATGATAGAAGAAAAGAAGTTTACTAAAGAACAAGCCATTGGCTTTCATCACAAGTACACAGAAAAATACTTTCAATAATAACCAATCACTAATCCAAAAATTATGTTCAATAAAAAGAAGAAAAAAACACGCATCACGGATAAAATTAAAAGCTATATGAGTACCGTAAGTGTAGATGTTTTTAACTACGAAGAAATAGTCATTGACAACATTACCGGTTACTTTGAGGAAGTTGCTCGGCTCAATGGAGTATCAAAACATGATATTCATGTAAGAATCCACAAAAGAGAAGAATTAAAAGCTTTTGTTTACCATAAAAGTAGCCCCATGAAACGGGTAACGACAGTTGAACTCATTAACTTTTTTATGGGAGAAGGTAGTTCAACCTTGTTTGATTTGGAGCAGAAAGTTGAACAAAATGTATCTAATTACTTATCAGATTATGCTGCCATTACAGGAATTGAGGTAAGCAAACTGACGATTATTATTTCTAAACCTGCTCAAGAAGTCATGGTCGGAGCTTATCTCAACAAACGATTTATAGAAACTATCCCCTTAAAAGGTTTGGTTAAATATTTCGCAGCAGGCAATGCCTGAAATAATTAAAAATTACTAAACACTAATAATTAAAAGATGAAAAATGTAAAAGAACTCTATGAACTACTGAATGGAAAGCATGATTTTGGAGCGAAATACCCCTTTTATAGAGAAAAGGATGGAAAAATTCATATCCTCTATATCTCTCCCTGTATTAATGGAACAGGATATTATCGAATGATAGCCCCCATGTTGGAATTAAATAAAACAGCCACTCACGCTGCTTTAATCTCTATTATTCACAAATGGAGCTTTGCCAAACAGTTTGATGACTATGATAACCCTATTGATAAACGATTAATCGAATGGGCAGACTATGTGGTACTACCGGCTATGTTTTCTGATGCAAGCTACATTATTGAATCATTAAACAAAATAAATGATGACCTGCAATTTGTGATGGATATTGATTGTAACTACCACTGCTACCCCAAAGAACATCCTAATCACACGAAAATAACTAAAGAGCAATTAAAAACCCTATTGCACAATATGGCTCAGGTAGATATCCTTACAGGAGCATCAGTTGAATTATTACTGGAGTATGAAAAGTTAATTACTAAACATCATCCATCATCAACTGTTTATATGGAATACCAACCCAATCTCATTTCTGATTTTGGAATTCAAGAAATATCAGGTATCAAAAAAAATGATAGTGATAAAATCAGAATAGGCATCATCGGCAATTTGAGTGGCTATTATGATATGCTCTCCATAAAAGAAATATTAATTGCCATCCAAAAGAAATACAAAGAGAAAATTGATTTGATCTTTTTCGGTTGGGATGGAAAGTTACCAGGAGGAAAAGAACCTCTCAAAGAACTGGAGTACGGTTTTGAAAAATCGGTTAGTTTTTTAGGGTATTATGATAAACTCAATGATTTAGCATTAGACATTGTACTATTACCGCTAACAACTATTCCATTTAATACTGCAGGAAAATCAGTCGTCAAATATTTAGAAGCTTCCACTTTTGCTATTCCAGTTGTTGCTTCTGCTATTTCTCCTTATAAAGAAGTCATAGAAGATAAAGAAACAGGACTACTGGCAACAACACCTGAAGAATGGAGTGCAAAAATAGAGCAACTCATCGAGGACACAACTTATCGTCATGATTTAGGAAAAGCAGCATTTAAAAATACTTGGAGGAATCACAGTTACACCACTCGAAATCTGAAAGTTTTACAAGATATTTTTATTTAAACTATGGAAACAAAGAAAAAGAAAGGTTCACGTTTAGGATCTCTAATTAGTCATGAAGGGTTTTGGTTAATGGCACTAAGTTTTTTGCTTATTCCACAAGTAGCCTCCTCCTTTAAAGTATTTGCATACAACAATGCTCAATACGAAAGTCCTTGGTTTGCGTGGTGCTATGCTATCGGGATAGATATGGCCATACTCATCTTTACAGTTAAAGGAAGGTTAGTTATAGCATTTCTTTATTTATTGGTAATGATTGCTCATGCACTCATTGGTCAATTTTTGCCTTATCAAAGTACTTATGGAATCTTTTTGGTACACACCACTTTGCCCATTACCATTTTTAGCTTTAGCCATTTATTCTACTATGAGAAGAAAAAAGCGAAACAAGATAAGGCTACCGCAATCATACCGCAAGTAAGCACAGAGGTAGCACAAGTAACCGCAATGTTAGCACAAGACATCCGCTTAGAACCGCAAGCCTATTTGTGTCCTCAATGCGGATTAGGAGCAACTAATCCTAAGAAATTAAACGGACATATTTCAGGTCACAAAGCAACTGACAAGTGGTTTCCTGAAAAGTATGGAGATTGGGAAAAGCAAAACGAAATACGAGCTGCAGCATTAACTCAAATTGAATTCAAACAAAAAATAAATCAACCAAAAGATGAACGAAACAGTAATTGAACAGTTGAAAACAAATAAAGAATTAGAGCCTTATTTTCTATGGTTCTTAAAAACAAACTTGATGTTACCTAAAGTCATTAACCTGGTCATGAGAATGGGGAATGTAAACGACATCAACGGTCTGGAAATAATTTGCAATCATGAAAAATCATCCAAAGCATTATCGGGAGCTTTAGCTAACTATGTGACCAAACAAGAATTAAATATAGTTTGCTCAAAAGTATGTCAACATTACTTGGAAAAATTGGGGGCATATCACATCAAAAAACTTGCTCCCGAATTACTCATCCTCCCCTCATTTGCAAAAAACTAATATGGATAATAACAATAAAAAAGAATGTGAAATGATAATTCATGCACTACTAAATTTTCAAAAATACATCAACCAAGGGAATCAATTAGCAACATTAATTTGTGAATTACAACAGCACAATTTGGAACTAAAAGAAGATGAAGTTTGGCAAATTAAGGATCAAAATTATGAGGTCACTCGCTCTATTTTTGATATCAATTTCATCTTGCTGCAGCAAAATATAGAAGGAAAACCGGATAGTATTTTCTTATCTGAATTGTTGCCTTTAGCATTTACTGATTTTAAGTGCATTCAAACCAAAAATGAAAAGAAGCCTCACTATAGTGAACCCTAAAATAAAATGAAAAAGTTTTGTACCGACTTTATCAGTTGCAATTGACCCTAGAGGTAAATTCTAATCATTTAAAAATCAGTTGTTTATATTGTTATTTGTTTGTGGATGTTCAAATTTAGTGTACCGAGGTACAAAAATTGACCAAGGATTATTAAAATGCTGCCTGTACTTTTACTTCACTTTAAGCAAATAGAACTCACTATAGAGAGACCTGCTTGAAAAAAGTAAAAAGAAGCTTTACTATAGTGAGGCGTATAAAATAAAACAAAGATAGGCTTCACTATAGGGAAGTCTAAAACAAAATACAGAGAAGCTTCGCTATAGTGGATCTTTTCTTTTCAAATAAAAAGCGTTGCCTTTAAAGAGGTCTGTTTTTTTACAACTAAAAAACAACCTCTTATATGAAACTTGAAATATCCTTCAGTCAAAAACCAAAAGGTGTTGAGTTGCTCTTTAGCGAGGAGTTGCCAAAAGAATTGGCTCATCGCTTAAAAGCATATGGTTTCAAAAAAGGATTTCTTGTTCCCTTAAAGTGGACAGCTGCACAGCACCCTGCCTATATTACTTATGCCGGAGAACTAAAAGAAGCATTACTTAAAAAAAGAGATGCTTTAAGTGTTTTAATTACACCTTCATCTCAACCATCAGAAGAAAATATCGACCATAACAAATTTAGTTATGTAACCATTTCATATACTAAAGATGGAAATAAGCAGCAAGACAATTATGTAGTGTTTGATTCTTATCTAAAAGTGGCAACTGCAATTGCTACTGATTATGGAAGATCAAAATACCAATCCGATTTTATTGCTATTGATGTTAGCCCAAGAAAATTTAAACGGAAAGTCAGAAAATTATTAGTCGAAGGGAAAGTCATTACAGGCTTGGAAGAACATACACCTCCAAAAGAGAGTTCATTAAAAGAAACTCCAACTCCCTCATCAACAACCTGGGTAGTCTATTCCAGTAAAGGCAAAATAGATAGCCTTCAAATCTCAGAAGCAAAAGCACAAGCCTACATCAAAAGGCGACCTGAATTTAGTCAGGACAAGATGAAGTATGAAGAGATGGAAAAAGCAAAAGCTTTTGAATTGTTGGAAGAACAAAAAGATAATATTGGAGAAGAATATGAAACTGCTAAAGAATCTTCCAATCAATTAACCAACAAAAGTGGTGTTTACACCAAGGAAACTGCCGGAAAAAATTATGAAACCATAGACATTCCTATTCCTAAAAGTGCCAAATACACTGCAAGTATTACAATGGTAAAGGATGAAAATGGATATTTTCGAATGGCTACCGATACCCATAAACAATTTGGAGATTTTAGTGGTCATAGCTCTCCAGTAAGTGAGATAAGTGAACAATACAAAACTAGAAAAGAAGCTCTTAAAGTTGCTATTGAACAAATCTATAAAAGGATTCAAAAAGAACTTAAAAGCCATGATTCTATTCTAAACAACGACTTTAGAAAGGATAAAATGCTCCAAACAGCATTGATAGCTGTTGAAACCTTTACTCAGGAACAATGTGTTTCCAAATTAAGTAAAGAGGAAGAAACAACATCTCATACTCAATACAAGCTCGATCAAGGATGGAGCAATTTAGATGAGAAAACAATTGCAGCATTTCAACAATTTATTAATGAACACCCCAACAAATTAAAAACAACTCTTGAACCATCAGAATATTTAGACATTGATGGAAAAGAAAATCCAAAAGTTGCATCAGCAACCATTAGTTCTGACAAGGATAAAATCTTCTTTCAGGTATACAAGGACAATACAATGCTCATTAGCAGTTTAACTTCATTTTCAGAAGCCCTTACCTATGGAGGTAGTACTATGCCAAAAGATAAACTCAAAAAAGCCATTCAACATATGATAAAACATCCTGAACGACTTGGCGAAAATGAAGTAACGAGCAACATTATCAAAGATTTAGAAGCAGCTCTTTGGCAAGAAGAGGATGAAACGCACCCTGTCAATCAAATAATCATTAAAGATATTTCCTATCATCAAAGTCGGTTAAGGGAACTTTTATTAACAGAATTAAACAAACAGACCTTAGCCTTTCAACTGAATCTTCTCAAAACTTTATCAAAAGTATTCAATGAAAGAAGACCCTATTCAGGTAGCAAAAAACCTCTTGACACACTAAGTAAATCCGAAGAAAAAAAAGAAAAAAGCATTATTCGTTCTTATGTGGATGACATCATTGTCGACCATGATTTGTGGCAAATACAAGCTACTGGTGGAGAAGTAAAAAAAATAGAAGACGGTGTAATGGCATGGCTCATTAACCAATTATTTGAGACAGCGGAAAAATTGGTGGACAAACCTTCAAAACCAAAGCAAATGGCAAAAAAGACAAGCAAAATCAATCAATACGAACTCAATGTAATGATTGAAGATTTTATTGTAGAAAAAGACAGCGAGAATCATGTTTACACCGAAGAAGATAAAAACTATCTAAAACAATATACCGGAGGTGGAGGATTAATTAAACAAGGAGCTAAAGGCAAAGGCATTTTGTATGAATATTTTACTCCCGATGCGATTGTACAGAAAATGTGGGGACTTGCCATTAAATATGGATATAAAGGTGGAGATGTGCTTGAACCGGCTTGTGGGATAGGAAATTTCATCAAATATGCTCCTGAAAATGCAAAAGTGATAGGGCATGAAATCAATCCCTACTCCAACCGAATAGCAGAAATCTTGTTTCCTCATGCTACTATCTATCAGCAACCATTTGAAACTCTCTTTTTTGCAGGGAATGTGCACTTGAAAGATGATTTTGGAAATACACGCTATGACCTGGTAATCGGGAATCCTCCTTATGGGGAATTTTCAGGTAAATGGGCAGGTATGGGAGAAAAGAAATGGACTAAAGCTACCGAATATGACCAATATTTCATTACAAGGGGATTAGATCTACTCCGAGAAAATGGCTTACTCATTTTTATTGTGCCAAGTTCCTTTTTAAATAATGGAGCAAAATACAATAAACTCAAAGAAAATATTGCTGCAAAAGCAGATTTAATAGATGCTTACCGATTACCTGAACGAGTGTTTAAAACAACTGATATAGGTACAGACATCGTGGTGTTTAAAAAATTATAACAATTAAGATTATGGCAAAAAATAATTTGAACGAACTAAAAGAACTCATCAAAGAAGAATTAAAAGATTGTGATGCCAACAAATGGCCTTTTGTATGTGAAATGCAAAGCACTGAAAAAGGCTATGCAAGAATCGAAGAAATGATTATTCGGTATGTAGCAAAAGAAGCAATGCCCATAGGATCTGCCATTGCATTGATAGAGCAGGAGTTTGCACACCAGGAAAGAGATTAACAAAGCAAGAGGTAACAAATGATTTGCAGAAATAGGATGTGAATCGGATAGATGAATGAATGAAATTATGAGTGAAGAAATATCAGGTAAGAAAACACAAAAAAAACAATCATTATGAAAGCACTTCAACAATTTGCAGATTTTATCTCCAACTATTCAACAATAGATGGAGATATGGAAGATGGCAAGGTAAAAGACAAATTCGGAAGACTCGGAAAAAGGGCTTTTAAAGAACTAGCTGAATATTTAGGGCTTACCAAATTTAATGTCAATTTTAATAAAGCAGGAGTTGCCGTAAGTGGAGATTTAACACTAATGGGAATGATTGAATCCGAACAAGGCGTTTACATTTCTTATAGTAAAGATGGATTTCAAGATAAAGTACTGTATAGAACCATTACCCACTTAAAAGATTATTCAGGAGGTAGCAATAATTACTTCCATGAAATAGCTTTTGCTGAACCTGAACTCATCAAAGAAAAAGTAGAAAGTCTTTGGAAAAATAAAACACAAAAAAAAGAGCCTGAAACTTTAGATAATGATGACTCAAAACAACAGCCCGTTTTGGTCGGTGATGAATGGTTCAAACAAAATCCTGCAAAAATTTTAGGTGAGGAATATCAGACCACTAATCGTTTCAACAAACCTGTTACCAAAGTAAAAGGAAAAATGGATGATGCTCTGCAGGGAATTGATGTTCCAACAGTAAACATTCCTAAAAACCATGTAGAAGCATTGGAATCCAATGTGAAAGAGCCCTTAGAACAATTTATCTCAGAAGAAATACATCAAGAAAATGTTGCTTCGGTTATTAAAGCTACCAAGAAAAAGCAAGCTCAAAAACAACTTAAAACTATTGATGGGGAAAAAGAAGTCATTGACCTAAATGCAAAATTCACCTTCAAAGACATCATGCAGCAATACAATAAAGGCATTACTGATGATGAAATTAAAGCTTGGGTATGGTACAAGCGTAAAACTAACGGCTACAATGATGAAACGGTCATCTTAAACAAAAAGAATGGTTGGTCCGACTATGTTGTGCCACTAGGTCAAATTGCAAATTACACCTCAAAATGGCTGAAACAGGGAGTGATATGTTCCTACAAAGGAGACTTTATGCCTAGTGTCCTCTATTATGCTGAAAACATTTATAAAAGACAACAAGTGCTTTTAGCAGAAAAGGATACTATCATAGCCAGTCACGGACAAGAACAATACGACAGGCAATGGCAAGGATTAGAAAATGTAAAACCACCGAAATTAACCCTATCCGACCCTGCTCAAGAAAATCGTTTGTTTATTAAACCTACAGCAGCATTTGCCAATGAAATACGTATTGGAAGTTTGACTGATGGAACATCTTTTAATGAATACAATAAAAACACCGGGAAATGGGAAGCTGGAAAAACAGGCTTAATAGACGGGTTCAAAGAGTGGTTAAAAAAACAACCTAAAGATGATTTTAAAAAGTCGAGTGACTGGAACATCATCCAGTACTACTTAGAAAACAAAACGCCTCCACGCTATTACGAAAAAGAGGAAAAGCTTCGTATGAAGCAAAATGCCAAATTAGAAGGCGATGCGTTTTTTGTTAAGTTTCTAGCTGAAGGATTAACAAGAGAAGATCAACTCGTTATTGAACAAATATGGAATGAGCGTTATAATGGCTATGTGGAAATCAACTATTTTAAAATACCTGTAGCCTTTACGTGCAGTTCTACTTTTAAAAATAAACCACTTTTTATTCGTCCTGCACAACGAGAAGGTATTGGATTTATCAGTGTTCACGGTTCAGGGTGTATTGCCTATGATGTAGGCGTTGGTAAAACCATGACAGCTATCTTATCCGTAGCACAAGCTTTAGAGAGCGGACAATGTAAACGCCCCTTTATTGTTGTTCCCAATCAAACTTATAAGAACTGGTTGGGCGAATTGCAGGGAGTGATTGATAATGGTAAAGTTTCTTTAACGGGAGTATTACCTCAGTATCAGGTAATGGATTTGTACAATTTAGGTGAATCCTATTTAGACCAACTTCGAGATAAAGAAGGAAACATCAAACCTGTTCCGGAATACACCATTTCTGTACTCACCTATGAAGGCTTTAACCGTTTGGCATTTAGTGATGAAACGTGGAAAGATATAGGTATTGAACTTTTTGACATACTCAATCAAGGAACAGAAGAAGAACGTGACAAAGCAAAGCTTTTTGAAAAAATAGAAGAAATGATGGGTAAAGGCATCAAAGGAGCTTCGGTTAATATCGAGGAACTTGGTTTTGATTACTTAGTAACCGATGAAGCTCATGCTATGAAGAAATCCTTTACTCAAGTCAAAGGCGAACAAAAAGGAGATACTTCTAAAAGAGATAAAGCTCCCTATCAAATTAATTCAGGACAACCCTCTATGACCGCACTCAGAGGATTTATGATTAGCCAATACATCTTACGCAACAACAATATGCGAAATGTATTGCTCCTTACCGCCACCCCATTTACCAATAGCCCATTGGAGATTTACTCCATATTAGCATTGATTGGCTATCAGCAATTGGAACAATCAGGCGTTAAAAACATCAAAGAATTCTTTGACACTTACATTAAGACAAGTTTACAATTGGTCATCAATGCCAAGTTGAAACCCGAACGGAAAGAAGTTGTGATGGGTTTTGCGAACCTCATTGCTTTGCAATCGCTCATTTTTAAGTTCATTACTTACAAAACAGGAGAAGATGCCAACATTCAACGTCCCAATAAGATTGTGCTACCAATGATGAATCAGAAAATTGGAGAAAAAATAGTCCCTCTCCCTCCTGAGCAACAAATCAGCACCAATTTACCATTAACAGCAACCCAAGCTGACTATATGAAAGATGTAGAATCTTATGTAACAGGAAATACGAGTCTAGTCAACTTTTGTGTGAACCCAATGGGATTTGAAGAAAAAACAGATGATAACAAAGGTGAATCCCTCAATGAATCTAATATGTCTGACGATGAAGAAGAAGGAGCAAGAATATTAAGGGGATTATCCTTTGCAAGACAATTGGCTTTAAGTCCCTATCTCTATGCCTGTAACCCCAATAAAAATCCAAGCTACGAAGAATACATTGATAGTTCACCGAAATTAAAATACGTGATGGGATGTATTCAAACGGTAAAACGTTTCCATGAAAAACGGAATGAACCTGTTTCAGGACAAGTTATTTATATGAATTCTGGAGTACATTTCTTTACGCTCATTAAAGAATACCTGGTAAAGAAAATAGGTTATGATGAAAAAGAGATAGGAATCATCAAAGGAGGATTGAGTGCTGCTAAAAAAGAAGGAATTAAAGAAAAATTCTTGGCAGGAACAATGAAAATTATTATTGGAAGTGCCACTATAAAAGAAGGCATCAACCTGCAAAATAAAACTACGGTATTGTACAATTGTTGGTTAGACTGGAACCCTACAGATGTGAAGCAATTAGAAGGTAGGATTTGGCGATTTGGTAACAGACATGCTAATATTCGTATTGTTAACCCTTTGATGGAAGATAGTGTGGACACCTTTATCTTTCAAAAACTCGAAGAAAAAACAAGCCGTATCAATGAAATATGGTATCGAGCAGGCAAAACCAATTCACTCAATTTAGAAGAATTTAATCCATCAGAGTTAAAAACAGGATTGATTACAGACCCTCACGCATTATCGGAATTGATTTTAATGGAAGAACGGGAGCAATTGCAAGACACCATTAATAGTTTGAAAAATCAACAATCAGTATTAGATGACATTAAAAAAGCGAGAACTGATTTTAACGAAAACATTGAGCAAGTTAAAAAAGCAGTCAATCGTTACAAGCCACAAAAAACTATTGATAAAGATGGAAACTCGATACAAGTAAAAGCCCGAACGATTGAAACCATCTTTAAGATCTACAAAGATTACTTAGAAGATGAGAATACCGAAACCACCTATCGGGATCAAACCATTTACGATACCGTCAGAAAAGCCAATGCTACGCTTAAACGAGGTTTAGAACAGGTACTTGAACCCAAAGGGTTTGGTATCAATTTCGATTACGACAAGGTGGTTGGAAAAATCAATAAAGAAATTGAAGAAAATCAGAAGATTTTAGAAGAACGCACTGGGCAAGATGCAGTTAATGAGAAAGCTCAGGAGATTATTAAAGAACGCATTGATAAGGGGTATCAGCCTAAAACAACAAAAGAGCGAGTAACCCAATTTGCCTCCATGAACGATAAAGTACTCACTGAATTAATGGTGTATGATGGTAGTGAAGCAGCAAAAACCAAAACAAAAAGACGGGCAAAAAAAGGAGAGACATTAGAGAGTGCTGCAGATGGACTAGATAAAATCAAAACCCTGAAAAAAGCATTTACAGCTATGCAAGATAGATTGAAACGAATCAAAGCATTAAAGGCTGCATAACCTCATTTAATAACGATTTAAAATAAAAACCAATGATAAAAAATGACCCATACGCTTTATTAAAAGAATCAGGAATAGCCAAAAAGCTATTATCCGATAAAGCCAAAGAAGCCCTTTCCATTTATGATGAAACGTTGGATGGATTAAAAGAATTTCCTAATGACAAGTCGTTAAAAGATATGGCAGAACAAATTGGGAAAGCAGCCATTGAAGTATTGGAGGAAGACATTGAAAAAGTCAAAACCGATCTAAAAGATGATGAAAAAACAAAAGAAAAGAAACGTGTTCAAAAAGCCCAATCAAAAAAAATTGTAGAAAAGGCGGATAAGACAATGGACTACTTGGCAGAGTGTAGAACAAAGTTACGAGCGGAAAGAAAACGAAAAATTGAATCAGGAGAAATTAAAGCTCCTGTAAAAAAGAAATTAACCACCAAGCTTAAAGAAACCATGAAGAAGCTTATTGGTATGATGCCCAAAGCGGTAAAGAAAGATGAGCAAAAGATTGTCCGTACTGAACATGCAGTACAAATTTTTCTAAGTG
>Ga0206123_10002373_pt1 | contig 16465 bp, 22 predicted proteins | sample Helgoland_Spring_2_FD_160086 | JGI IMG/M metagenome (GOLD analysis project Ga0206123, IMG submission 160086) | Pelagic subsurface seawater microbial communities from Kabeltonne, Helgoland, North Sea - Helgoland_Spring_Bloom_20160316_1 | ecosystem: Environmental > Aquatic > Marine > Epipelagic ...
TCATTATTTTTTGCTTTTGCAAATTGCTTTTTACACTAAAAAGAATGCTGCGAATTTAATAAATTGTTAAGATAAGGCAATGGCTTATTACCTTAAAATTAAGCGACTAAAAAAGCTCTGTGGTTAATTCCACAGAGCTTTTTTAGTTAATACTGGTTGGTTTTTATCGCACCAATCTAATTTCACCTGTTTCCGAATAGTCTACACCTTCTTCTGTATACATATTGTTTATACTAATTCTAAGTTCATTTGCATTAAACAGTATTACATCAAAAACATCATTATCCATAACTAATTGCAATGCATCATTGTTTGCAACATACGTTCCCTGTTCGTTATCAACATCTTCAATATAAGTATCTTCCTCTGTAATTTGACCTGCTACCGTTGTTGTTTCATTTACGACATACTGTCCATCAGCTATATAGGTGCCATCTTCAAAAAAAGTAATTGTAAATTGAAAAGTTTCTCCTGTAGCCGAAAATTCAGAAATTATTTCTAGTCCGTTTATATCTACAGTTGCTGTAGTGTAGGAATTAAAGTAGGTTAAATCATAACTACCCGCACTTAAATTGGTATTGTTTAATTCATATTGGTCTGAATCCTCATCGCTACTACACGCGTTCAACGAAAAAATCATAACGAGAACAACTAAATTTTTTAACAACTTCATAAATTTTATATATTAATTAAATTTTCATCAAATATAATTTGTTTTCAGTAGCTTAGACACAAAATTTTAATCTTTTTACTTTTGAAACAACTCATTTTCTGTTTAGTATTTCTTCCCATAACGTTAATCGCACAAGAATATGTTGATGTTTTTAAGTTTGGATATAGCTATAGTGATCAGGCAAAATTTAAAGACACTAACGAGAACACCTCTATCAACGCCTTTAACGCTGCAGTAACCCTCCCCATTGAATTAAGTTCAAAGCATGTTTTTTTAACCGGTGTCGATTTTAGCTCTCATAACTTGTGGTTGTCTCCTGAATATAACCAATCGACAACCTTATACAATACAATAGTTAAAGTTGGCCTTGCAACAACCTTCACGGAAAAATGGAGTACTACCCTTGTTTTATTGCCTAAAATTGCCTCTGATTATAAAATAATTTCTGGAGATGATTTCAATTTTGGAATCTATGCCATTGCAAAACTTAAAAAAAACGAACATTTTAAGTTCCGTTTTGGGTTGTACGCCTCTACCGAATTGTTTGGAATTTTTGCCACTCCTATCATTGGCGCCTACTATTTAAGTCCCAACAAACATTTTGAAATAGATGCTTCTTTGCCAATTACTGCGGCTATTAATTATCATTTTGAGAGCGTGACTGTTGGATTTGATTATTTTGCCATCGGAAGAAGTTATAATATTAGCCAGGAAACCTCAACGCCTGTTTATGTGGACCAGCGTCCAATTGAAGCAAGTACTTATATTCAATTTGGTCTAGCAGAAAATAGTATTTTACTAAGAACAAAAGTAGGGTTTTCAAGCAATACAAATGAGGTTTATAAGCAAGATGATCAGTTAAATTATAGGATTTCTGCTTTTAGCTTTGGAGATAACAGAACCCAATTAAATCCTGATATTTTAGGTAGTATTTTTCTAAAATTTGAGGCGATTTACAGAATACATTTTAAAAAAAATAATGCTGCGTCTAAAATATAATTGGTAATTTTATAAAATGAATAAACGTTGTCCAGAATGTGGTGATAAAATAATTGGCAGGGCTGACAAAAAGTTTTGCAGTGACGCTTGCAGGAATACTCATAATAATGCACTCAACAAAGACAGTAAAAATCTTGTTCGAAATATCAATAATCGATTGCGAAAAAATTACCGGATTTTAGAATCCTTAAATCCAGATGGAAAAACAAAAATAACCAAGGAAAAATTACTACGGTTAGGATTTAATTTTGAGTTTTTCACCAACATTTATACCACTAAAACTGGGTCTGTTTATTTTTATTTGTACGATCAAGGATATTTAGCATTGGAAAACGATTTTTATCTAATTGTAAAACGGCAGTAGTACCTCTATTCGACAACTTTGAATGTTTCAATAGCCTGATTGGGCTCTATAATGGTATGGTTTTTCCAAAAAGTAGGATCGTATTGCGATAAATAAGTTGCTTTTACCACCTTATATTCTTCAATTTTATCAAAATAACTTTGATGAATAGCTTCAGATTCAAAAACAACAAACTCATATTTCATTAATTGATTTCCTTGTATATGGAGGTTTAAAGAAAGTTCATTTTGTTTTCTTCTACCCTTAACGTGTTTGTTTTTTTCTATCACTTTCAAAGGCCTTTCTAAACCCATGGAAACTCCATCGCTAAGTTCTATATACTTTGGACTGTAATTGCCATTTTCATCCTTATCGAATAGCATTTTACCTCTAAACACATCATTGCTATAGCTAATCCCTAAAAGCCCAAAGTTACTTATGGGCTTTACATTCTCAAAATCCAATCTCACAATGGCAAAATCGAGTGTATTAACATACAGCGTTCCTTTAAACTCTTTTCCTCCTCTAGGACTAAACGGGATGATATATACTGACATTCCGTTAATCACTGTATAATTTTCTAGGCTAAAGTTGTACCTGTTTGATTTGTCAATAACATCTATTTTGCTGTCTTCACTAAAAAATAATTGTTCATACAAATACGCTATTTGATTTTCTATTTGTTGATGAAAATTAGAATCTCCTTCTGTCTTTCTTTTTTCAACTTCTGCCTTAGCATCTTCATTTTCACGCAAAATCGAATCTACTTCCATTTTGGTACTAAATATTCCTGATTTAATTTTTATGTAAGAGTCTTTTTTTATGTTATCATTAAAAATTTTTTCTAATTTTTTACCAATACCCTCTGCTGAAATATCAGTGTTTTTATCATACAGCTCAGCGGCTTTTTTAATGTTTAGTTTGTAGTTCTCATAATTTCCGTAAAGGTCAGCTGCTGTTTCTTTATAATAAGATGATTTGTTAGGAATGATCCTGGTAATACTGTCGATTAACTTTTTATTGAGTTCTACGATAGTTGATTTTTCAAATCCAAAATCTAATTTTTTCATCGTTCCCGTTTCTGATTGACGAAAAAATATTTTCTTTTTTGTTAAACCTACCCCATAGTTTTTGTCAAGGCGTTTTTTTACATTATCGATTATTTCGTCTACATCAAGTGTTCTCGTTGATAAAAAGACTTCGTTAAGTTCGTATGTTTTTGGAGTCATTAAAATTTCTAGATTTTCTGTCTTCGAAAATAAAACGCCTTTTGTTTCATAGCCCATATACGAAATAAAAATAGAATCTTGGGGGTGGCTCACATTTTCTAACAAAAAAGTAAATTCTCCATCTTCATTGGTAATTAAACCTTGATTTAATCCTGTGGCAACGGTAGCATAAGGAATAGGCTCTTTAGTCTTCGTGTCTAAAACCCTTGCAGAGAATGTTTGTGCATTAGTAATAACTAGGCTACAACTAAATAACAATAATAAATATGGTTTTAGATACATCAATAAAATTATTGATGCAAATATAATACGGCGATATCTAAGAATAAATAACGCCGTATCAAATATTTGTTAAATTGTGAAGTATTTACTCTGCTTCTGCTGGCTCTGCTTCTGGAGCAACTTGAAAGGAAGCAACCATTCCGCCAAGATCAAAATAATCGCCCCCTGCAATTATTTTTCCGTCCTTAAAATCAAATGTATGGTAGGAGGTTAACTCAAGAGGAGTTCCTGTCGAAGTGTGATTTCCTGTCCAAACACCGTACGTTCTTACACTACCGTCCAATTGGCCTGTCTCTGCATTTACCCCTGGTAACCAGTTGTTTGCGGTAAACTTTAAATTATCAAACATATCGTGATACATCACAATAGCAGCCATATGATTTGCTTTATTTAACGGATCAGATCCATACGCAGGACCTTGCCATTCAAGATCTTCATGGAACATAGCACTGATAGCATCAGCTTCTTCAAGACCGTGGAGATTGACCAACTCTTTAACGGTTTCAACATTTTTACTAAAATCGACATGATTTCCGCTTTCACAAGAAAAAAGGATAAACACTAGGGATAGGGATACTAAAATAGTTTTCATTGTTTTATAGTTTTAATTTAAATTAGTTCTTAAATTTATAATTATTTGTTTGTTTTTTGTAGAATTAGTTTTATTTTTTTTAAATTCGTTATTATCAAATATAACAACAATGAAAAAATATTTATCCCTATTTTTCTTCTTCGTTCTCACTTTGGTCTTAAATGCGCAAGATGCGCCTTTAGGAGAAGCGGAAAAAGCTTCCATTGAAGCAACGAACCCTTTCAGTTCTGTTTACCCAACATCAATTTTAAAAAGTTCAGACACTTATTTTAAAGCACAAATGGGGCTATACAAAGAAGGTGCCATTCCTGAAAAAGAAGCGCATCTTGTAGCTATTGCAACTTCTGCAGCCATCAAATGTCAATACTGTATTCCTTATCACGTAGCTGAGTTAAAAAGACTTGGTGCTAGTGACGAAGAAATCAAAACAGCAGTATTAATTGCTGCAGATAGTATGAAAATGAGTACGCTATTTTATGGAAATGAATTCGATCTAGAAGACTTTAAGAATATGCTTAAAGGGGAGTAAGGTTCTAATTATTTTTACCAAAAAAATAATAGTGACTGAAAAATTCATCAAAATGCTTGAAAAGTTTATTTAATCGAATTTTTTTTATCACTTTTTTAGAAAAAATCCATCCTATCTTGATAATATAATAACTACCACTGTTTATTGCTCTTGGTTTTCGATAACAAAAGAGAGGACACTTTTAATTTTTTTACTAACAAACCAATAAAACAATGAGAAAACTTATTTTATTATTTTTAATGACCATCGTATTCACTGGTTGTAACAACAATCCTAATTACACAAAAAATTTAGCAACTGCTCAAAAATTATTTCAACTTCATGAAAAAGAAAGTCTTGAAGAACAATTGGCTTTAGTAAGCGAAGAAATAGAGTCAATTTCTTCTATGTACGGCTCAAAACCAGTAGGATTTGAACAGTACAAAGCGATGCTAGCGGGGTACCACAAAGATTTTGATGACATCAAGTACAATGCAAATGTTTGGCTTCCGGGAACAAACCCAGAGGGGGTACTAGACGGAAGTGTAAGAACCTATGGAACTTGGACGGGAACTAATGTCGCTACGGGAAAACAATTAAATTTAATGGGCTACTGGTATTTTAATTTCGATGCAGATGGAAAAGTGATCACTCAAGGAGATTTCTTTGACTTTGGCGGAATGTATAATGCTGTTTATCCTAAAACAAAAGTTTTTGCAACCATCGAAATTAAAGAAGGTAAAGCCGATGAAATCATGGCTCTTTTAAATAGTGAAGGTGGCTTAGCCGCTACCCGAGCATACGAGGGCTGTATGTCTACAGAGATGGTTTACAATAGTGAGACAAATACCGTTTGGATTGTCGAAGATTGGGCATCCAACGATCTATTTTTAAAATATATTGAATGGAGACAAACTGCAGATGAATACAAAATTATTGAAAAAATGATTCCTTATATGAAAGGAGGCGCTAACGGTCTTACTGTAGCTCATTCAAATAGTAACTATACCGCATATTAATATCAACTTAAATCGAGTTTAATGCACTAATTGCAGGAAGCTCTTAATTTTTACTAACAATTAAAAATCTTTACAATGAAACAAATTATTTTAGTAGTAGTATTTTTTGCTACCCTATCACTTACCGCACAAACAATGGCCTATAGTGTGGTCGAATTTAAAGCCAAACCGCATACTCAGAAAGATATTCTGAATGTTTTTAATGAAACATTCGGGGAAGTTGAAATGAATCAGGGAGGCATAACTTTAGAACGACTCGGAAACGGGAGGTCAAACGGAGCGACGCATCGCTTAGTTTGGTTTTGGACTATGGGAGAAGAAATGATGGCTGAAGATGCTGTCAGCGACGATAAAAATGATGCTTTATGGGCAAATATGGTTAATTATGTCGATGAATGGCAAGCGTCCTATTCTGGTAGAGTATTAAGTTGGCAAAACGGAAATGTAGAAGAAAATCGTGTGGTCCATATTTGGGATATTAAAATTGATGATCCTACGATGTTTAAAGCAGGTCACGATAAAATTGTTGAAGAGTTTAAAGATGATTTTGAAGGCAGAGCTGTAGGTTTTGGCACCTACGATTTTGGGAGGCCAAATGGAGCTACCCACTGGGTTGCTTTATCAGGAAAAGATAAAGAGGACCATATGATGTTGTACGATAAACTTCAAAAGGATGCTAAATTTATGAAACTCATCCAAGAGAGAGGGCCTCTAGAAGATGTAAAAGATTATGAATTACGTATTTTAAAACAATTTAATTAAATAAATCATGAAAAAATTATTGACTTTATTCAGTGTGTTATTTTTATGCACTACAATTTGTACGGCAGGTATCAACCCTGTAATTAATCCAATTCCTGCAGATGATTTTGCAATGCTAAAAACTCTTGAAGGAAAATGGATTGGAACATTAGAAAGAACCAACGGCTCCTCTGATAGTTTTAATATCGAATACAGCATTACCTCAAATGGTAGTGCATTATTGGAAGAAAGTTTTACTGGAGGCATCGAGATGCTTACCATTTTTAACCTACAAAATGATGAGCTTTTACTAACTCATTACTGTGGATTAAAAAACCGTCCTGTATCGCGTTTGGAAAGCAGCAAAGATGGTGTATTTGAGTTTACAACTGATGCCGGGCTAAGCAACCTATCTCTTGCTAAAGATATGTTCGTAACTTCCTGGAAAATAGATACAATGCCGGAAGATCCAAATCAAGCTTACTATGAGTATACAGTTTCAGGTCCAAAAGGAGTTGCATTTACAGCGACTTGTAATTTGACTCGTGTCTATTAAAAGTTAAACGTATTTTTTTAACTAAAAAAACCTCCAAAATTGGAGGTTTTTTTAGTCTTATGCTGTGATTTGAATCAACTTTTAGATATTTAACAGGTCTCATTTAACAAAACTAAAATCATTTTATCCCCACTTAGCTACAATAAAATGCAATTCATCGTGTTTTGTTTTAAAAAAACAATACCTTTAAAAAAAATTAAACACCTTATATCTTTACATTAAGCAATTAAAATGAAGCGAGAACTAAAAATCTTATTAATTGAAGATGATACCATTGAAATTATGAAATTAAATAGGGCCATGTTGTCATTAAATATGAGTCATAACGTTAAAGAAGCTAATAATGGTGAGGAAGCGCTAAAACTACTGTTAAAAGAAGACTATTGTCCGGATATCATTTTATTAGATCTCAATATGCCTAAAATTAATGGGATTGAATTTCTTAGTATCATTAAAAATAATACATCACTAAAATTTATTCCCACCATAATTTTAACGACTTCTAGTAACAAAAAAGATCTACAAGAGTGCTATAATATTGGAATTGCGGGCTATATTCTTAAACCACTAAAATATGAGGATTACATAGCTAAAATCAATTCATTATTATCCTATTGGAGCGATAATGAACTCATAAAATCATCATGAAAGGAATTGTATTTACAGAATTTTTAGAGTTGGTAGAAAATAAATTTGGATTGGAAATGGTAGATACTATTATTTTAAATTCCAATTTAAAGTCAAATGGGGTTTATACCTCCGTTGGCACTTATAGTTTTTCTGAAATGTTACAACTCTTAACTCACTTGAGTGAAAAAACAGGAATATCCATTGACGATTTATTATTAATTTATGGAGAACACTTTTTTGAGGTATTAAAAAATAATTATCCTGAATTACTAAATGCCTACACCGATCCGATGGAACTGATTTCTTCTATTGAAAATCATATTCACGTAGAGGTCAAAAAAATATATCCAGGTGCCGAGTTACCTTCATTCGAGATAAAAGAAAAAACGGCAAACTCATTAATCATGATTTATAGATCTAGCAGAGCTATGCACCACTTTGGATTAGGATTGATGAAAAAAACTTTTGAATATTTTAATGTTTCTAGTGAGATTAAACTAAAAAAATTAAACCCTCAAGGAACCAGAGTTGAATTCAATATTTCTAAAAGTCAATGAATCAAAAAGAAATAGATATATTAAAAAGGGCTCTTGACAGAGAACGAGCATCAAGGAAACTCGCGGAAAAAATATTAGAGGAAAAATCCAAGGAATTATATGAGCTCAATATAAAATTAGAAAAATCAAATGTAAAATTAACCTCTTTAAACAATAAAGTTAATTCACAATTACAAGGGGTTTTTGAGAACCTCGTTGACCCTTATGTCGAAATAGATTTAAACGGGGACATTCTACAAATGAATAATGCTGCAGTTGATTTGCTAGGTCTAAAAAGTCAATCAGATAAAATCAACGTTTTAAATTTGGTACATCCGGAAGATGTTGAAATGATTGCTCCCAACTTTAAAGAGCTCTTAAGTAAAGGATCGATAACCAATTTTAAAGTAAAACTGATCACCCAAACTAAAAAAACTAAGCTAGTACACATAAACGCTAGTATTATATATGATAACGGAATCGCTTTTGGAGCTCAAGGAATATTGAGAGATATTACATCAGAGGATAAGTATCAGAAAGCTGTTGAGTTTGAAAAACAAAAGTACGGGAATATTATTGCCAATATGAATCTTGGCTTAATTGAAGTCAATAATCAGGATGAAATATTAATGGCTAATCAAGGTTTTATAGATATGTCTGGATTCAATGAAAGTGAACTTTTAGGTAAAAAAAGCTCTGAACTTTTACTGTTAGATTCCAATGATTCAAAGAAAATTTACCGTACGATTGATAGCCGATTGAAGGGAGAATCCAGTAAATACGAATTAAAAGTAAAAATAAAAGGAGGGGAAACAAAGCACTGGTTAGTAAGTGGTGCTCCCAATTTTGACGAAAAAGGAAATGTAATTGGGTCGATAGGTATTCATCTAGATATTACGGAAGCAAAAAATAATAGAGCATTGTTAGAAGAGCAAAAAATGGAACTAGATACTATTTTTAGTAATGTCCCATTGGGTATTATTTTGGGGAAAAACGACAAATTTATCAGAACAAATTCGAAGTTTGATGAATTAATGGGAATAAAAAAAGGAGAAGTCTTAGGTTCTTCAATGATGAAATTTGCACTAGCATCTGATCGAGATAAAGAACTTCTGAAAAAGATGAAACGTAATGAACTGGATAGTTTTACAATTAATAAAAGATATCTTAGACAAGATGGCACTGTTTTATGGGTAAAGATTAAAATGAATGCTATAAAAGATCTGAATGGTGATATTAAATACCAGTTGGGACTTATCGAGGATATTACTTCTGAAAGAGAAAACAAAGCCATTATTAAGACTATCGATAGAATTACAAAGGCCTTACTCGGAAAAACCAACATCTATGAAATCGCTTGGGCAATTGTGGGTTATATAGCAGACTATCTTGACTCCGACGATTGTATAATTTATCTTGTGAATAAGGAAAAAAATATTTTAGAACAAATAGCAGTTTATGGAGATAAATTAGGTGATAATTATGGGATAAAAAACAAATTAGCAATTCCAATTTCCGAAGGTATTGTGGGAACCGTTGTTCAATCTGGAATTTCTGAAATTATAAAAGATACTTCTAAAGATCCCCGATATATTATTGATGATTCAAATCGTTTTTCAGAAATCACCGTACCTATTATTAGTAATGGAAAGGTAATTGGAGTTATCGACTCTGAACATAAAAATAAAAATCACTACTCTAAAGAACAGGTGAAAATATTAGAAAATATTGCTAATTTAGTTGCAATTAGTCTTAGAACAGCCCTTAACATAAGAGAACGTGAAGCAGTAGAAGTTAAAAATAAAGAACTACTTAAAGAATGGGAAAAAAGTAATGAGGCGCTTCAAGAGTATGCTCACATAGTATCACACGATTTAAAATCTCCTTTACGGTCTATAGATGCCTTGGTAAATTGGTTAAAAGAGGACAATAAAGACTTGTTTGACGAAAATAGTCTTAAAAATTTTGAACTCATAGAGACTACTTTGGAGAGAATGGAACAACTTATTTCGGATGTACTGCATTACTCTAGGGTGGATATTGAGGCTACAGAAGAAACAGATGTTGATCTAAACCATATCGTAAAAGATATCATAACTGTTCTTTATATCCCAAATCATATAAATATCAAAATTAATAAACCGCTCCCTACCCTTAAGGGAGACAAAACAAAGCTTCAACAGGTTTTTCTAAACCTGATTACCAATGCGATTAAATTTTCGGATAAGAGTAAAGGACATATAGAGATTGATGTTGTTCCAAAAGAAAATCATTACGAATTTTCTGTAAAAGACAATGGGATTGGTATTGAAAAAAAATACCACGACAAAATTTTCAAAATTTTTCACACGTTAAACAGAAGTAAAGATTCTACTGGAATTGGGCTCTCCATTGTAAAGAAAATTGTCAATTTACACGGTGGAGATATATGGTTAGAAAGCGAATTAAGCGAGGGAACAATTTTTTATTTTACTTTAAAAAAATAAAAAAATCGTGGAAGATCAACCAAATCTAAATTATATCAATAGCTTATCTGAAGGAGATAAATCATTTGAAATAAAGATTTTAGACATCATCAAAAAAGAATTTAAGCAGGAAAAAAAAACATATTATAATAATATGAAAAATGATAATTTTAAATTATGTGCAGAAAATGTACATAAAATTAAACATAAAATTAGTATTTTGGGCCTTGAAAAGAGTTATGAAATTGCAGGGCAGTACGAAAATAATTTACGCGAAGGGAATTACGAACTGCAAAATAGATTTTCTGACATATTGAATAAAGTAACAAATTATCTAAATAAATTATAATGAATTGTATAATTATTGATGATGAAGCTACTTCTAGAACTATAATTGGGGAATTATGTTCAAACTACAACAATCTTAATGTAGTAGAAGTATTTTCTAACGCTATCGAGGCTATAAAATATTTAAATCACAATGAAACAGATTTAATATTTCTTGATATCCACATGCCAGACTTTAATGGGTTTGATTTTATAAGGACTTTAAAAAATCCTCCAATCATAATTCTAACAACTGCTGATGCTGATTTTGCTATCAATGCTTTTGAGTATGACTGTATCGTGGATTATATTGTAAAACCTATTAAGCCAAAACGTTTTTCAAAGTCCATACAAAAAGTAGAGGCTAAATTTAATGAAGAAATTTCTCGAGCGACTTCGAAAAAAAACAATCCTTCAGCAAACGATGACTTTTACGTAAATATCAATAAACGACTTATCAAAATTGATATTCAAAGTATTTATTTGGTAGAAGCTAAGGGTGATTATATCTTTTTAAAAACCGATAACAAAAACTATACGGTACATTCTACCTTAAAAAAAATCGAGGAAAAATTACCCGATCACATGTTTCTAAAAATACATCGCTCGTATATCATTAATATTAATAGAATAATTGATATTGAAGACAACAGCGTTTTAATCGAAAAAGATATTGTTCCGGTAAGTCGTTCTAATAGACCCGAATTAATGAAACGACTGAACCTACTTTAATCGACTGGATCCGACTAGGAACATCTTTATTGTAGTTTTCAATAATTTATTTAAAAAAGAACCCCTAACTTGTGTTAGGGGTTCTTTTTAAAGATGTTTTTTCAATCATTTATTCAGGCATTACGAAGTTCCCTTTAGTTTGGTACCACATTTTAAGCTTCCCATCTACCATTTGATACCATTCGATGTAAGTGCCATCGGTACCCGTAAACTGAGCATTAACCCATTGTCCCTCTTGATTTAAGGCTTTTGGATCTTCGGAGCCTTTCGGATAAACCGAAAAAGCATAATTTGTTTTCCAACCCCATTCTTGTTCTTTTTCAAGAGATTCTTGATATTCTGATTCAATTTTGTCGACAAACTCTTGCCCCGTAGTTGCCGTGAATCCGTCTTCAAAAACAAACATTCCTCCGTCTTGAATCATCCCTTTCATTGTTTCGTAATCGCGAGCTCCCCAGGCTAGATCAAGATTTTTAAAAGCCTCTACGGTAGTTTGATCTCCTAAATAAACACTTTGTCCCTCATAAGGTCCAAATCCATTAGTGGGTTCGCTTGCTTTTTCTTGTTGTGCACAAGCGATCAATAAAAGAATTGGTAACGAAAATAATAATTTCTTCATTTTTGTTAAATTTTTAGTTCTTTCAAATATATTAAATATACTGATGAAATAAACGTTAAAGAATGCTGAATCAAAATAGTTTCAAGGTGCAATGGCATTACTATCTTTAAACAAAACTGCCAATGGACTTTCTGTATTCAATTTCAAATCCATTTTCTTTTGTAAACTTATTATTTATGGAGTTACAAAAGGTCTAATGAGTTACGAAATAAGAATGAACAATAAAGTAGGAGTGGCATACGGAACAGCTACTGAAGAAAAGATATTAACGGAATAGAATTTTTATTAAGTGGTACAATCTTGACAAATGAAAATGAAATTTTCAATGATAATCATTATGAAATTGATGCTTTAGGAATTCCTTTATTAGCAGTATTAGTAAGAGAGAGATATCAATTTGAAAAGAATAGAAATAGCTGAATTAATTCAAAAAGCTATACTTTTAATATAAAACTCCTACAAAATAATGTAAAGCTACATCTATTTTAAAGTATGAGAAGTCAATAAACTATTTCTGACGTTTAAATATGACACAAGATGCTAACTGTTTACCATTCTCACTATTTGTTTCTGTGTAACAGAGCTCAAATTGATTATCGTTTATAATGGTTCCCATTGAGTATCCGTTGTGATCTACCGTATGAAAAATTTTGGGATTATAAGCTGAGGCAACTCCAATTATAATCTCTTCATGATCACCAGAAGTATGATAACCTATGTATCTTCCATTGCTTTGTTCGTTCCAAATAAGTGTTATTTCAACTTCTGAAAAAGTGGGTTTATTAGTTTCAATATCAATGAAATGACCATTGTCACCTCCAACTATTACCGAGCGTGTTTGACCTTTCCATTCACCTTTAAGGTCATGCCAATCTTGAGCTGTTGTTGTCACGGAAAAGCAAAGGCAAAACAGAAGAAGTGTATTTCGTGTTGTAAAAAAAACACGATTAATAATAATGAAGTCTACATAAGTTTTTATTAATTTCATAATGGATTTTTTTGTTAAAAAATTTATTTTATTATTATTTCTGTAATTTTAAACTATATAATCTGTATTGATAGGTAACAAAGTAAATATACTATAAAATTAGAAATAATATAACAAGGTGTTTTGTTGTTGTTATTAGCGAATGCCTTAGTTCTAATCTATGATTTTAAATACTAACAACAACCACAGTTTTTCTGAGAGATGTGATTTTTTGGCTTTTTTATTTTACACGAATAAATAGGATATTTAGCAAGAAAGATTTCTGCTAACATAACATTAGAAATGTAATTATCTCCTCCAAATTTATCTCTTAAATCAGCGCCAAATTCTTCAATGGTATATTGTTTGTCTTCTAAACCTAGGGGATTGCTATCATTTTCTTTCATAACACAAATATAGCCAATATCTGTTTATTTAAAAAGTTCAGAAATAGCACGGTTGTTTTTACTAGACATCGAATGTCATACAGTCCTCTTTAATTGAAGATTAAATTTGTCTTATTAAAAACCATATTGTTTTTATTTAACCTTAAAAACTTATACCGATGAGTAATAAAGAAGTTGAAAGATTATTCGAATTAGAAAAAATTAAAAATGAAAAAGAGGGCCGGGAGTTTATTGCGGACGCTTGTTTCGTCGAAATGGAGTATGCAAAAGCAGATTATGATTTTCTGCTTGAAAGTGTTGAGGATACATTCGCAATGGAGATTGAAGCAACCCACAAAGAATTAGCAGGATTAGAAAAAAGAATTGATGCTTTACACTACGTATATAAATACTTTCGCGGAGGACGGCCTAATGGAATAATAAAATAAGCACTTATTAATTAGGGTGTTTTTTTTGTGGTGTTTTAAAAAATAATATAATGTACCAACTATGTATCAAGTTTTCAGTTTATTATTAATACTTTTAGTTGCTACTAATTTTCAATCAAGACACAATGAAAAAACTTACCTATCTATTTTTAACACTTCTATTCGTTGCTTGTAGTAGTGATGATAGCGGTTCGAATAGTTTACTCTCGTCTTGGCAAATTACTGTTGACGGGCAAACATACCAAGAATCTCCACCTATACCTATATATTCGGGAGGATCTGGGCCTTTAAATGATTGTAACGGAGATTTGGCTTTTTATCAATTCTTTCCAGAGATAGATACTGCTACTCGTTTTTACTCAGCAGATATTTCTCATTATTGGTTAACATCAGATTTTAACAGCACTTCATTAGGTAGCTATCCAATTAAAGGAGATTATCTCGATAACGATTGTAATTTAACGTTGAGTATTACTCTTTCCGATTCGTTTGAAAACGATAGTTTTTCAAATGGTACACATAATGTGACAAGTATCAATCAAATTAGTTCATCTAATAATGAAACCCTCTGGAGTATTAAAGGTAATTTTTCTGGAACTTATACATACAACAACACCGGAGAAACGTTAAGTCTAACTGGCAGCTACAGATCTGTAATAGCTACTTATCAAGACTAATAATTTTAAAAAAAACACAATGAAAAAACTTACCTATTTATTTTTAGCGATACTAATCGTTGCTTGTAGTGGTGATGATAGTAGTGATAGTAATCAACTTTTCTTAGAGAAATACGACAGTGTAGTTTGGGAAAGTTTTGATGATAAGATAGATAATGAAAGAATCGCCTTTGTCAATAGTTCTAAAACTCTAGCAATATTTTATGACGCTTGTTTTATCTATGATTTAGAGGGCTCTACTGAAACACCAGACGGTGATACAGTTACAATTTCCATTCAGAATGAAACAGAAAATAGTATATCGCTCCTCGTGCAATCTGCTCTTTTTCCAGAGGATAATAGCCGATTTACCTGTACGGTAACAAGTGATGGGAGTATATATACACTTACACGTCGTATTGATGGGGATATTGAAGGAGATGAAGACATAACATATACCAGAACTGGTTATGAAGTTTGTTTTTAAAAAAAATTAACTTTTAAGATACCACCCCCGTTATTTTAGGGGGTTTGAAAGGTGCTATTTAATTAGAGTGCCTTTTTTTGATTTATGATTTTTAAAATATTGACTATTTTAGTACCTCAACTAAATCAAACACAATGAAAAAACTTACCTATCTATTTTTAACACTTCTAATCGTTGCTTGTAGTAGTGATGATGAGGGTGATAACGAAGTAAATGAGCCATCTAACTGTGATGTAGTTTATTTAGCAAGTAACGGAGTTACTATAAAGGCTTGTGATGATGCCAATGTAGGTGATACGGGAGTAATAAATGGAGTTACTTATACAGTAGTAGATGAGGCTATGTTAAGGTACAAGGTTTTGTTTGAAGAAGATGTATCTAAATTAGCTACTACTAAAGTAACTGATATGAGAAGATTGTTTGCTGAAAAACTTAATTTCAATCAACCAATAGGCAATTGGGATGTGAGTAATGTAACTGATATGGAAGAAATGTTTTACACTGCTTATAATTTTAACCGACCAATAGGAGATTGGGATACCTCAAGTGTTACTGATATGCAGTATATGTTTCAATTTACAACTTTTAACCAACCAATAGGAGATTGGGATACTTCAAGTGTTACTGATATGGAAGGGATGTTTGCTGTCAATCGAATTTTTAACCAAGATATTGGTCTTTGGGACGTAAGAAATGTTTCAGATATGCGAAGACTATTTATTGAAACTGATAATTTTAATCAAGATATAAGTAATTGGGATGTTAGTAATGTATATAGAATGGAAGAGATGTTTGAAGATGCGATTTTTTTTAATCAAAACTTATCTACTTGGAATGTTGGTAATGTAACTGCTTGTATTGATTTTAGCAATGGAGCTTCCTCTTGGTCACTACCTCAACCCAATTTTACTAACTGTACTCCTTAACTCTTTAAGATACCACCCTTGCTTTTTTAGGGGTTTTTTATTCGTATATATCTTGTAGTGAAGTGGAAGTCCTCAAAGACTTACACGTAACGATAATTAACTGTCATATAACTGCCGATTAATACCTTATTTCATATTAATTTGTTATATTTAGATGTCTTAAATCAAAACCCCATAAAAGCAAAAACCCTCTATATCAATGATATAAAGGGTTGTTCTGCTCCCCCTATTATTCAAAGTTGCAGCACAATTTCCTTTTTTGACGGACTATTTATTAGTTAGTAAGAAACGTCCGTAAACTTCCTCTAATTTTGAAGGAAGTGGATTGATGATCCCTTGGTTC
>Ga0206123_10002376_pt1 | contig 16463 bp, 9 predicted proteins | sample Helgoland_Spring_2_FD_160086 | JGI IMG/M metagenome (GOLD analysis project Ga0206123, IMG submission 160086) | Pelagic subsurface seawater microbial communities from Kabeltonne, Helgoland, North Sea - Helgoland_Spring_Bloom_20160316_1 | ecosystem: Environmental > Aquatic > Marine > Epipelagic ...
TTCTACGACACGAATCGCTTTATGACAGTCGGACAGGAAAAGCCTTGTCGGAAACCGAATCCAAAAGTATTGTATCTGTGTTGCTGGTCCAGCACGCCAGGGCTGAATACACCTGTCGATTCAATTGGCAACCGGGCTCCATCGCCTTTTGGGACAATCGTTCGGTCCAGCACTATGCTGCAAGCGACTACTATCCCCATGAACGCCTGTTGCGGCGCGTGACCGTGAGTGGTGATAAACCTTTTTTTGATCCTGAAGTCTAATAGAAAGCTCGAACCGAATAATCCCATTATTCATCAGGCTACTATTTGGCATAGATCGTACTATGATTTATTTCCTATCTGGCATTTTTTACATATTTTTCGATCTTATAGATCTGGAACTTAATCCGAGAAAACCAAGCAAAAATAAAGCCCAGGTGGGTGATTCGCTGACAGAAACAGTGGGTTCGTAAGTATAGGTTACTGTCATGTCCATCTGGAATGCTGCAGCGAAGTGCATATCCGAGTAACTTATTGGGTGACCTGTTTGGTTTGCAACGACCTCATTGAATATTCTGGCAGCAAGTAAGGCAGCACTTCCCTTTCCGGGTACACCACCGGCAGATCCATTCTGCTCGCCGGATGGCAGTTCAAGGAAAGCGGCAATTGTGCCACCTAAGAGACCTTGAGTATGATAGCCGTTCCAGTCCAGGATATTTTTGGAGCTGCCTTTAAAGATTTCTAAGTCATCACCCTGGAACATACCCAGGCTGGAACCAGAGAAAGTTTGTGCAAAGTGAAACTCATTATCTTGTTTTTCTTTGTACTCAACATAAGGTTGTTCCTGCACCTGTATATTTTGACAGACATTGAGTACGCAGATTTGTTTTGTTCTCTTCCCATTGTCTGAACCATTCCATAAGTCATACCCCTGAAAGAAGGGGCCGGCAATGAAATCTGAATCATCTGATGCGGAGAGTATTTGTCGTAGTTGACCATCATTTTCTAGCGACAGGTTAGCCCTCACACTGGCATTGTGGCCAGCCTGAACGGGGATCGCAACTTTAGCCTGAAATCCGGCGTGATCCAGAATTTTGGAAGACATATAGCCATTCATGGCGAGTTCAGCGTATAGCAGTTGTCCAAGGCTACTATCAAAACCTGGGACACTCAGGCGGGGCTGTGGAGCTGGCGGAATTCCGTATCCGATTTCGACAGGGCAGGGTTGCGTACAAGGTTCTTTTCTAAACTCTACATCTGTATTCCCCGAGACGGTTGAGCCGACAGCATCTTGAGTAAAATCTGAATAAGTAACAACGATGGGTGATGCGACTACCCCGAACGGGATTGCCAGAGTTGCGATACAAAGAAATTGAAATTTGATAAATTTAGGTTGAAGCTGTTTTAGGTAGCTAGTTCTGTTTTTCATATTGCGAATCCCCGTTTTTTTTACTGAGCCTTATTCAACTGCAGTAAATACTTTAATCTTGCCCAGGTTGATTCGTCCTCCTCTAAATCTCCTTTTAATCTCCTTTTCTTGGTTATAACTAACCGGCCACACACAGAATTTTTCGTGTAATGATTTGAAGGACCAGAAACCAGCGTTCTTATTCCGGAATAGCGTCTGCCACTCGCTCGAAATATCGGGTTTCACTCAGATCCAGTTTTTCTTCAAGCATGGCTCTGCCGACACGGTCATGTTTGTCGAATATCAACCATGACTGCTTATCAGGGTCGTATGCGGGCCAGAATGTGGATTTGTCAGAATTGGGGTTGCCGTTGCTGGCAAAGCTGGACCAGTAGCTAATCATTCGTTGTGAAAGTTTAACCACGTCTGGGTCTTTGGCAGATGAACCATTAAACAGGAAATAAGCATCTGATCCATGGGTGGTGCCAGGCTGACCTGTCTGGCTGTCGGCGAGAAAGTCGATGTAGTAGAGCCACACGGGTGTTGTGTCCATCGATCTGGCGGTGATACGACCAGATAGCAGATATCGTTTATCCCCAAACAACCGTCGTTGCCAAATGCCGTCTTTGTCAGTTGAGTATAGATGCCTGGCGGCTTCAAGGTGACTACCCATGGACCGCTCGATATCAACCGGTGTCAGCGTGGTACCCCCCATGACGGAACCTTCATAGCTGTTTCCTCCGGTCATTAGCGGCACCTTTGCCTGTTTCCCGCGGAGGTAAAGAATACCGGGTTCTTCCATCAGGCTAGTGCCATCCACAATGGGTAACCGAAATCCAACCTGTGCATTAACCAGTTTCCTGCCATCCAATTCATATAACATTGCTTTGGTTTGCGGTTCCTGACTGATAGACGCAACTAACTCTCTGTCCATCGCTTCCGCTGACGCTGCCGGTTGCATAAACAAATTTTTAGGGGCCGGTGTCTTTGCGTTTCTGCCCCGGGGCAGTGGCCAGGTAGCATAGCCGCTCTGGATGATAGCTCGATGAAATAGACCCCGGGCACGGGGACTGGTCATCAGCAGATTGACTGCCTGACCACCAGCGGAGACGCCAAAAATAGTGACATTGTTTGGGTCACCGCCAAAAGCATGAATGTTTTTCTGAACCCAGCCCAGAGCAAGCTCGAGGTCAAGCAGGCCAAAGTTCGCGATAGGCTGGTTAAGGCCCGGATGGGCAAAAAACCCGAGTGGCCCCAGCCGGTAGTTAACCGAGACCACAACCTTGCCTTCTCTGGCAAACACTTCCCCGGCGATACGATTTGAACCGCCGCGAAAGCCACCACCGTGAATCCAGACCATCACCGGTTGCCTGGATTTAAGGCTTTTTGACCATATATTCAGAGACAGGCAATCTTCACTTATCTCATTGGCAGGTTGATTGTTGTAGTCTGATTGCAAACACTTTGGTCCATATTTGTCGGCGTTGAAGCTTACCTTTGCTTTATTTTCCGTATTTTCGATCGGGCGAGGACTATGCCAGCGAAGTTTGCCAATGGGTGGTTCAGCATAGGGCAGACCCCTAAAAATATGGATACCTTGCTGTTGTTGACCGATTACAGTGGCCTGCTTAATCTTTACTTCCGATGCGCTGCTGACATTTGCAATGATGCCCAGGGTCAAGCTCAATAGGAGATTCAAATAGTGGTATATTTTCATAGTCCAGCCAGACAGTTAGTACATTATTTGGATTAAATTGGGTGAGTGATTAAACCGAGAGTAAACTACCAGAGCGTAAACATACCAGCGGGATTAAAAAATTATGACCAGCAGACTTGTACCAAAAACATTTGAGCAACTCACCCCCGATCAGCAGGCGCAATATGAACGCATCGGAAAATCGAGGAAACCAGGGGAAGACGGTCAGTTTGGTGGACCATTTGATCCCTGGATTCGAAGTCCCGAGGTGGCACAAAGAGCGATGAGTCTTGGTAACTTTGTCTGGGAGCGAACTTCCGTCGGCCGTCGCATTGTCGAACTTGCGATCATTGTGACCGGACGTCACTGGCGCAGCAATGTTGAGTGGGTTGCCCATTCAAGAATGGCGAAGGCAGAAGGGGTTTCAGACGAAGTGATTGATGCGGTCTTTAACGAAATTGAACCGCCAGCGTCAGCCCCTGAAGACGAGAAACTAACCATCGCCGTGTGTCGTGCCCTGCATGAAACCAAAGATCTGCCACTGCCGCTGTATCAACAAGCTATCTCGATGTGGGGAGAGCCGGGACTGATGGATATCATCCAGACCATCGGCTTTTACACCTTTGTCTCAATGACCCTGAACGCCTTTGATATCCCAACCGGAGAAGGTGATCCAACACCCTTCCCAAGATAATCAATAACCCCCCGTATTCAGGGGGGAGCCAGCCAACAACTAAGCCTAGATAATGGATTCCTGATTCAGGGAAGGCTTTTTGTTGTTCCATGCCCAATGAGTGTCAGGCGATCATGTATTCCGTGAGGATTCCGCGTGAAGATCATAAGTGTAATTGTGATCGCGAAATATACTTGTATATTAGTGTATAAGTGGAATTGCGACAGAGCAAAAGCGTCGGTAAAATTTACAAAATAATTCTTTCTCCGGTTCTTCGTTCATTCCGGCGTGTTAAATAGTTAGTAATATCAATACCTTACGTGGTACCGGCACATAAATTGCTTGATTTGTAGGGTTTTAAGACCAGATTTGATCGTTGATTAAATCCAAAGGAGAGGAAACGATGCAAAAAATCGTGTTGGTAGTAGCGGTATTAACAGTGTTGGTTAGCTATGGTTCAGGTGCGAATGCAGCCAGCAACACGTGGAACGGTGGCACAGGCAATTGGGAAGACGCTTTAGACTGGTCCCTCGGAGTATTGCCAGGAGGCGCAGATGATGCCCTGGTTGATGGTGGCAATCCGACGAATTCAACGGTTAATTTAAACAGTACCAAATTTGTGAATCAGTTATTGGTCACTTCAGGTGATCGTGTGGTGATTAATCCTGGTGCTCTGCTGCAAACTAACGGCGGCATCACAAACGACGGTTTGATAGAGCTCTTTTCCAGCACGCTAAAACTTAACAGTAATCAGACCATTCAAGGCAGCGGTCAAATAACCCTCTCGGACAGTAGCAGCAATCAGATCACTTCTACGTTTGATGTGATTACCCTGGCGGCGGGTCAAACCATTTCCGGTGCAGGTCAGCTTGGCGCAAACACGATTACCAACTTTAACAACAATGGTCTTGTCAGGCAGGAAGGTATCAACGCGCTAAGAATCGACACATCGGGTGCATTCAATAATAACACCCAGGTTGATGCGGTAGGGGCAGGTGGTGTCATTCTTGAGCAGGGCACCTTTAATGGTGGTGCAATTAACGTGCTCGCTGGCTCTGCACTGAAGGTCAAGACCGGGGTTTTTGTTAACAACTCGGTAATCAATACCGCCGCTGGTACCTTCGTAGATATTCAAAATGCACAAACCAGCAGCGCAAGTACTTCGTTTACTAACATTACCCTGAATGGTGAACTTCGACTGGATGACGGTGAAGGTGCCAGTTTTGATGGCATGGTTAATAATCATGGCCAGATCACACTGGGAAGTACAGGTAACCAGACTGATCTGCGGATTGGTACCGACCCGTTCTTCTTCAATGGGCCCGGTGAAGTTATCCTGGGTGATAATGCCAATAACCGGATCATATCCACAAGCGACCAGGTCACCAACAGCGCCGGGCATATGATACGTGGCGCGGGACAAATTGGCGCCAATACCATCACAAATTTCACCAATAATGGTGACATTGTTCAGGAAGGCGTCAACCAACTGGTGTTGGATGTCAGTAATTCATTCACGAACAACGGCATCCTCAAGGCAACAGGCGGTGGTGGTATCCGGTTAAATGCGGGTCAATACAATTTGAATAATATTGATATTGAGACAGGGTCTGCGCTGGAAATTGTGACCAGTGCAAATGTCAATGCTTCAACATTCAATATGGCAGGGGGTACTTTTGTTGATATCAATAGCAGCGCAGCAGCAGCACCCAGCCTGCTGATCACGGATAGCACACTTAATGGTGTGATGAAGCTGGATGATGGCGAAGGTGTAACGTTGAGGGGGATGATGACAAATAACGGTGTCATCGAACTAAACAGCTCAGGCAACCAGACAGATCTGCGAATCGGCACTGATCCGTTTACTTTTACCGGTACCGGTGAAATTCAAATGGGTGATGACGCCAACAACAGGATTATCTCCAGTGCGGACCAGATTACCAATGATGTTGACCATACGATTAGAGGCGCAGGACAGCTAGGTGTTAATACAATCACCAACTTCACGAATGAAGGTGCAGTGATACAGGAAGGTAGCAATCAACTGGTCCTTGATGTCTCCAATACGTTTACTAATAACGGTACGCTGAAAGCTACCGGTAGCGGTGGTATTCGGTTAAATGCCGGACAGTACAGTCTCAATGATATTGATATTGAATCAGGTTCCGCACTGGAGGTGATGAACAGTGCAAATATTAATAGTTCTACATTGAATATGGCGGTGGGTACCTTCGTTGACATTAATAACAGCGCGGGTGCAGCAGCAAGTCTGGTCATTACCGACAGTACCTTAAATGGTGTGATGAAGCTGGACGATGGTGAAGGTGTGACTCTAAACGGCCTGATAGTGAACAATGGGGTGATAGAACTCAATAGCACCGGTAGCCTCACGGATCTTCGTATCGGGACTGATCCTTTCAGTTTTACCGGCACTGGTGAAGTTAAAATGAGTGATAACGCCAACAACAGGATTATCTCCAGTGCTGACCAGATTACCAATGATGTTAACCATACCATTAGAGGTGCAGGACAGTTGGGTGTGAATACAATCACCAACTTCACGAATAACGGCACTGTGATCCAGGAAGGTAGCAATCAACTGGTGATCGATATCTCCAATACATTTACCAACAACGGCACGCTGAAAGCTACCGGCAGCGGTGGTATTAAGTTAAATGCCGGACAGTACAGTCTTAATAATATTGATGTTGAAGCAGGCTCTGCACTGGAAGTGATGAACAGTGCAAATGTCAATAATTCTACCTTCAATATGGCTGCAGGCACCTTTGTCGATATAAATAACAGCGCAGGTGCAGCAGCAAGTCTGGTCATCACCGACAGTACCTTAAACGGGGTGATGAAGCTGGACGACGGTGAAGGTGTGACACTTAACGGGATGGTTGTTAACAACGGCGTTATTGAACTCAATAGCACTGGCAACCTCACTGATCTTCGAATTGGCACTGATCCCTTTACTTTCACCGGTACCGGTGAAGTTCTGATGAGTGACAATGCCAATAACAGGATTATCTCCAGTGCGGACCAGGTGATTAATGAAGTTGACCATACAATTAGAGGTGCGGGCCAACTAGGTGCAAACTCGATAACAAACTTTAACAATAAAGGCGCCGTGGTCCAGGAAGGTAACAATCAGTTGGTTCTCGATGTCTCCAATACGTTTACCAATAACGGTACGCTGAAAGCGACTGGCCCAGGGGGCATAAAAATAAATGCGGGTCAGTACTACCTCAACGACATTGATATCGAAGCAGGTTCAGCACTGGAAATTGTGAACAGCGCAAATGTCTACAATTCAACATTTAATATGGCGGCGGGTACTTTTGTAGATATCAATAATGCGGCCGGCGCGGCGGCAAGTCTGGTCATTACGGACAGTACATTAAATGGCGAATTGCGTCTCGACAATGGTGAAGGGGTAACACTGAATGATGCCATTGAGAATAACGGTAAAATTGCACTAAACAGTACCGGCACAGCGACTGACATTCGTATTGGTACCGACCCGTTTAGCTTTAACGGTAATGGCGAACTGGTGATGAGCGACAACAGCCAAAACAGAATTCTCTCAAGTGCTGATAAAGTCACCAATGGCGCGAATCACACCATTCGGGGTGCCGGTCAAATTGGCGCAAACTCAATCACTCAATTCACCAATGCTGGCGCTATCATCCAGGAAGGTACCGCCAGCTTGACAATTGATACCAGCGCAGGTTTTACCAATACCGGTCATCTTCAGGCCTCAGGCTCAGGTGGTATTGTTTTTGATGCTCTGGATGTTACCAGCAGCGGTTCTGTGAAGGTCGATAGTGGCAGTTCTATCACACTACCCGCTGATTTAAATCAAACCGGTGGCTCGGTACAGGTTGAGGGAATTATTACCGTGCAGGAAATGCACTTGATGAACAGTGCGCTATGGGGCGGTGGTGTCGTTGAAGGTGATGTTTTTGCCCAGGGATCAACTGTGGTTGGCCTTCACAACTCACTGGATACGCTGGATATTGTGGGTGACTATCTACAGGGTGCGGGAAGCACGTTTGCGGTGGACATCTTTGGTGGTGGCGGCGCGGGTATCGGCCATGATTTCCTCGATATTTCTGGCATCGGAACCCTGATGGGCGACACCATTGATGTACTGCTCGATTTTGGTTTTGCCAGTGGGCTGGCGGTGGGCGACAAATTCGACATCATGAGTGCCATGTCACTCACCGGTGGCTTTGCCAGTGTGATCGACAACCTGGCTGACTTTGAGCTTATCCACTATATTGATAACGACCGATTGTGGGTTGAAGTTGCGGTGAATAACATCAACACAACCAACGTTCCGGCACCGGCGGGTTTATGGTTATTTATGGCGGGTTTGCTTGCCCTCGGTGGCGGTAGACTCAGGGGTTCAAGGGTTTAGAATGTGGCATTGACATGTTTAATAGGGATGTTCAATGCCACTACGCCAATCGGGTCATCAATACATTGATTTGATCCATCGTTATTATGAAGGTTGCAACACTGCTGATATTAATCTGATGGTCTCAACCTTCACCGACGATGTGGTTCATTATTTTGTTGACCATTCGAAGGTGGAAACGGCGCAAGGACTCGCCAGATATTGGGCCAGGGTCGCGCCGATGACCCAGGCTAACTGGCAATTGGATCATGCCCTGGTGCAAGAGCAGGAAGCAGTGATCGAGTGGAGTATGAAATGGCAACCCAAACAAACCACCAGTCCTGAAATTTTAAGGGGTACAGAGTGGTATAAATTCAGGGATGGGAAAATTTCTGAAATCCGCTCGTATCACAATAACTATTATTTACAGAATCCCAAAAACAATGCCCTATGGGATTTTGACTACAGTTCAAAAGGCTATCGCACCGGATAGTACCTGTCTCAAGCTGCTGCCTATCTCAGGCTGCTACCCAGAATGTCCCTGGCAATGATATGGCGCTGGACTTCGCTGGGTCCTTCGCCAATGCGCCTGATGCGCATCTCTCGATACCAGCGCTCGAACGGGAAATCTTTTGTGACGCCGTAACCACCGTGTATCTGCATGCTGCGGTCAACAACCCGGCTAGCGGCCTCGGTGGCGACCAGCTTCGCCATGGCAGCTTCTTTACGGAATGGGTCACCCCGGTCGGCACGGTCTGCAGCTTCCAGCGTTGTCCATCTGGCTTGCTTGATGTCTATTTCATTGTCCACTAGCATCCATTGGATTGACTGACGGGTGCTCAGTGGTGCGCCAAAAGTTTCCCGGATTTTTGAATATTCCAGGGCAAGTTCATGGGCTTTCACGGCGACGCCAATACAACCGGCGGAGTAGGGGATACGCTGCCGGTTTAATCGGTCGTTTGCGATGGCAAAACCTTTGTTCAAATCTCCCAGGATATGCGTTTCAGGTACTCGCATATCCTCGAACTGTAATTCCGTTGCATAGTGCGCAGACCGTAAGGTGTGGACAATCCGGCGAACATGGAACCCTGGATTGTCCGTATCAACGATAAAACAGGTCACGCCACCACGGCCCTTGTCTTCACTGGTGCGGGCAAACACCAGACCAAAGTCAGCGGTGTCTGCGCCGGAAATAAATATTTTGGCACCATTAATAATCCAGTCATTGCCATCTCTCACTGCCTTTGTCTGGATTGCCCGGGCCGGGTCCGAACCGCCGGATGGTTCCGTGAGACCAAAAAAGCCACGCTTTTCCCCGCGCAATGTCGGGTACAGGTAGGCTTCTTTTTGCGCGTCACTTGCCTCATAGAGTTGGGCCAGGCCCGCCCCTCCAAACACGCCATAACAGGGGGCATAGAGACCTGCCCGGTGCTGGGACATTTCGATTGCGAGCAAGGTTCTGGTGACCATATCAATACCCGGGCCACCAAATTCCTCGGGGATGTCCATGCCGTATAACCCCATTTGTTTTACCTTGGCAACCAGTCGATCGCGGTCAGCGACATCCAGCGTATCGCCATCAGGGTCAAGGTTCATTTCAAGCGGTAGAATTTCTTCGCGCACAAAGCGGCGCACCATCTCAACCAGCATGCCTTGCTCATCGGTTAGCTGTAGGTTCATCATGATTCCTTTGGTTGGTGGCTGTGTAGGGGTTACATTTTGTGTGTTTTTCTACACTGACCTGGGGAGTCAGGCTGGTGACAACTTCCCAAGGCGCGGTAAATCCCCATTATCGCGGGGTGGTACGCCGTGGTCTGCAATATGAATCATCAGTAGTTCCCGATATCGGGTCTGGTAGGCGGTGGTGACTTCCAGACGAAAGCTTGTGTCTGGACCGCTTGCCAGCCGGGATTGCAACTCGCCTTTTAAGCCGAATAATGATTTTCCGCCCGCATAGCCGATAAAGGTGACCCCATCTTCCTCTGAGCCCAACTGGTAGACTCCTAACTGACCCTTTACCGCTTTCAGGTTTGCTGCCGTCAAGGGTAACCAGGTTTTCTCAAGCCGGATGCTCATGGGGTTTCCTTTCTGACTCTGATGATCAATCCCCATAGCGTAACAAAGTAAAACCACGCTTGCATAGATCACGATCTTTGTCCTTTCGAACCTTTCAGATTGGTCACTGTCATGACAAACTGTAGCCCGGAAATTATGTGAACAAACTTTCCTTCTTCTGATCAGATTTAAGCGGTACTGGCCAAAAAGCTATGTTAAAAATATCCCACCAGCAGATTCGACTCGAATTTGACGGCCCCACGTTTAGCCGGGGTGAACAATATTTTAAGGACGGGCGAGTTGAAGACTTTGCCTTTGAAGTGATCGACAGTGATTATGTGATTCTGCGATCCCGGGTGGCTGGCAGTGGTAATTTTTATCGCCAGGAAATTAGTATCGAAGCTTCAGGATCCTTTGGTATTGATATCGACGGTATTTGCTCCTGCCCCGTGGGTTTCAACTGTAAACACATTGTTGCAGCCTGCCTCAGTTATTTGACGGCGGATTCCCAGCCAGCAAGCCAGCCTGACTTGAAACAGCGCTGGCTGGAAAATATGCGTAAGGCAGGGCAGCCAGAAGCGGTGATTCCTGATGCCGAGTTTGTGGCGTACCTGCTTGAAGATGGCCTCATGCCAGGTGAACTTAACGTTCGCTATGTTGAGTGCAAAATCACCAAAAAAGGAACCCGAACCCGGGGCAGAAAAATGAACTCCTACGGCGGGCTGAGTTACGAGCGCTCCGCCACCGAGATGGACAAACATATCGGTCGTATGCTTGAAGCCTTTAAGGGTCGCACATCCTATGCCTTGACCTTTGGTATTAGCGGCGATCTTGGCCGACTCTGCCTGATCAAAATGATTGAGACCAATCGATGTTTCTGGCACAACACCGGCAATCCGCCGCTGACGCTCGGTGAATCACAGCCGTTGCAGGTCATCTGGGATGAAACTGAAAATGACCAGCTAAAGCTGGACCTTAAAGTTGCGCCTGGCTTTCGGGTACTCAATTTCTTTCCTCCCTTCTTTCTGAGTGAAGATGAAAGCGTCATAGGTCCCCTCAGCGATGCCGAATTTAACGCAAGGGAATGGCGTCTGCTGCGTGAGGCACCGGTGCTGGCAAATGAAGACGCGGCAGCGTTTAGTGAGCAGCAATTGAGCCTGGTACCCGGGTTACCAATACCGCTGCCCGGGAATATTGCTCAGGTGGATATCGTTGGTCTACTGCCGGTACCCCATCTCTACCTTGATACGGTCAACAATATCGCCGGGCAAAATCATCGTATTCGTCTCAGGTTCCAGTATGGCACGGCGGAATTATCCGTGTTCCCGCAGATGCCGCTCCGGAATGTGATGGAGAATGGCCAGGTGCTTGCGATCCAGCGAGATCTTGAGGCAGAACTGGCGTTTAAAAACCGGTTGCACCGAAGTGACCTGATGCAAATCCGGGAGTTAAGTGACGATTACTGGTTAAAATTTGGTAATGAATATGCCCAGGAGATTCCCAAAGTTGGTATTGATGCTATTGATCGCTGGCGGATCTTTTTGAAAGAAACCCTGCCGGCGCTGGAAAGCGAAGGCTGGGTGGTCCAGGTGGCAGACAGCTTCAACATGTCATTTGTCGAAGCGGACAATTGGGAGGTGCTGGTTGATTCAGATGATGATCTTGAGGGTGAATCCGATAACGACTGGTTCAATCTTCGTTTTGACCTGGAAGTCCAGGGTAAAAAGTATCCGCTGTTGCCCTTGATAACCCGGGTGCTTCAACACTATGACCTGAATGAGATGCCGGCAACCATCAGCATCGCCTTGTCTGCAAATACCTTTGTGGAATTGCCCGCCGAGCGGATCAAGCCCATTTGTAACATTCTGTATGAGCTTTACGACCGTGGCCATGCCGGTGCCGGATTGGCAATGGATTCAAATATTCGACTGGCTAAATATGATGCCATGAAGCTGGCAGAAATCGACCAGACCATGGGCACTGAAGTGACCTGGCGCGGCGGTAAAGCCATGCGCAAGCTGGCGACGCAATTGGATAATTTTGAAGGCATCAGTCCAGTTAAGACATCCTCAAAACTAAAGGCGACGCTGCGTAACTACCAGCAGTCCGGCGTTGACTGGTTGCAGTTTCTGCGCCGAATGGATTTTAACGGCATACTCGCTGACGATATGGGGCTGGGGAAAACAGTTCAGGTACTTGCCCATCTCCAGATAGAGAAAGAACAAAAGCGAATGGACCGACCCTGCCTGATCATTGCACCAACCAGTTTGATGAGTAACTGGCGTCGCGAGGTTGAACAGTTCACTCCCAATCTTTCTGTGCTCATATTGCAGGGGTCTGACCGGCACAAGCGATTTAAGCTGATCGATCAACATGACCTGATCATCACAACCTATCCGCTGCTGGTGCGTGACAAAGAGACGTTGCTCGCTTGTGAATATCACTATGTCGTTCTGGACGAAGCCCAGGTCATCAAAAACCACAAGGCAAAAGCCTCCCAGCTAGTGCGCCAATTAAAGACTCGCCATCGGTTATGTATGACCGGGACACCAATGGAAAATCATCTCGGTGAACTCTGGGCGCAGTTCGATTTTTTGATGCCCGGGTTCCTCGCTGATGTCACCACCTTCCGGCAGCGATTTCGCACCCCGATCGAAACCCATGGTGACCATGAGCAGCACGCAAGACTGGCCAAACGCATCGCACCCTTTCTGTTACGCAGGCGCAAGGTGGATGTCGCGACGGAACTGCCCGCCAAAACCGAGATTATCCGTACAGTGACCCTCGGTAAGGAACAGGCGGCCCTGTATGAAAGCATCCGCCTGTCGATGGAAAAGAAAGTACGTGATGCCATTTCTGCCAGAGGTCTGGCCCGTAGTCACATCACCATTCTTGATGCGCTGCTGAAACTGCGGCAGACCTGCTGTGACCCGCAACTCTTATCCCTGAAAGAAGCAAAAACCGTTAAAGCTTCCGCCAAGCTGGAGTTGCTGATGGAGTTGCTGCCGGAAATGCTTGAGGAGGGTCGCCGGATTTTACTGTTCTCACAATTCACCACCATGCTGGGGATTATTGAGGACGCACTGGTCGAACGGGGCATTGAGTTTGCCAAGCTGACGGGACAAACACGAAAACGTGATGACGCCATTGAAAGATTCCGCAGCGGTGCCGCCGATGTATTTCTGATCAGCCTTAAAGCCGGTGGTGTCGGTCTCAATCTGACCGAGGCCGATACGGTGATTCACTATGACCCCTGGTGGAATCCGGCCGCCGAAAATCAGGCCACGGACCGTGCCCACCGAATTGGCCAGGACAAACCGGTATTTGTGTACAAGTTGATCACGGAAAATACCCTGGAAGAAAAGATTCTCGATATGCAAGCGCGGAAACAGGAACTGGCGGATGCCAGCTTTGAGATCGACCACGAGGGTGAGCAGGTGCGAGTGACGCCCGAAGATCTGCGAGCATTGTTTACACCCATCGCCGAAGCCAGCAGTTAAACCTGCTGCCAGACAGTATTTGCGATCCATCCCCATTGCCAGGTTGCAACCCCGGGTCGGTACTGGCACAGACATCGATGAAGGTTTACGCTAGGGCAATGCCAATACAGCACACAGACGATTAACCATCACGAACAATCGATTTAGAGAGGCGAATAATAATGAGCGAAGCAACCTGGCCAAGATCCCTTAAGCCAGCATCTGGCCCCTGGCGGGCAGACAAACTGGAAGGTGCCGCCCTTGGCATGGGTGACTGGGGCGTAGAGTCCAGAGCACTGGCCAGCGAAGGCTGGGTACCCCCGGATATGATGACGGGACTTACGCTCTTTATCCTGGGCAATCAGCCAAAAGGCAAATCGAAACAGAGCATTCCCGGCGCAGGTGGTGGTGTTGCCGGTGGCGTCTGGGTGAGAGAACGATTCACCATCGTGCGCCCGCTTAAGGCGGATGAAGCATTCACGGTGACAGGTGAAATGGTTGGCAGACATGTCCACAAGGGCCGGCGCTATGGTACCAATCGTTGCGAGACGTTGAATGCGGCAGGAGAAGTCGCCGCCCGTAATCTCACCACAGGTTTACTCGCTTACAAGGTCGAGGAGGGGCTGGAGGATGAATTATTAGGTGCCGACCCAAACAAGATTGAATCCCCGGGACCAGATCATTCAGTGGCTGCTTACAATCCTTGTCTGGAACAACTTAGACAACTCAAACACGGCGAAGTCTTCGAGGCAGGACCCATGACGGTGAGTCTTGCCATGATGGCGGCCAGAGATACCAAAAAGCCAGACAACCCGATTCACTCAGACCCTGAACTTGCCCGTAAAGCCGGGCTTTCGAAACCGATTGCCGGGGGTTCACACGTATTGTCATTTCCCCTTGAGTTAATTATGCAGCACGCAGGCAGATATGCATTGTTCCACGGCGCGAGCTTTGATATCCGCTGGAAGTCGCCGGTGTACGCTGACCTGGTAATCAATAACCGGGTAGAAGTAAGCACCGCAACCCCGGACAAGGTGGTATTTGACCTTGAGGTCACCCTCGAATCAGGCGCGACCGCAATGGTCGGGCAAGTCACGGTGCCATTAAAATGAGTCAGGCACTGGCAGGTATCAGGGTAGTAGAAATTGTTGATCGCTCCGCCGCGCTAGGCGGCCGGATTTTGGCTGACCTCGGTGCTGAGGTCATTATGGTTGAGCCACCGGAAGGCGCGAGCATCAGACATCAGGCACCTTTTCTGGATGACCAGCCAGGACCGGAACGGGCCTTTGGTCATCTTTATTTCAACACTAACAAACGATCCATCATCCTGGACCTCGATAACAAAACCGACAGATCAAAGTTCTTTGACTTGATTGCCAGCGCTGACGTGCTGCTTGAAACTTGTCCTCCTGGAAGTCTTGATGCATTAGGCTTAAGCCATGAAACCCTTCGTACCTATAATCCTGGTCTTATTCAGTGTTCTGTCACCCCATTTGGACTGACAACTCCCTGGAAAGACCGGCGTGCCAACGACCTTGTCGCAGGCGCTGCGGGTGGTCTGATTCAGGTTTCTGGATCACCCCAGGGTAAACCGATGCAGGGCGGTGCTGACCCTTCATACGCTATGGCGGGGCTGGCCGCCGCATCGGCGATTATGATGGCTTTACACCAGCGTGATTTTGCCGATGATGATCGCGATGGTGCCGGCATCCATATTGACTTATCCCTGCAAGAGGCGACAGCCCTTGCGGTAATGCAAACAGCTTGCCCCAGTCTCTGGCAATGGCACAAACGCATTCCAAAGCGACCGGGCATGTCCGCCGCCATGGCTTGTCGTGATGGCAAGTTTGTCGGTTTACTGGTTCGGCCAGACCGGTTTAACGGATTTCTGGCCTGGGCTGATGAAGTGGGTATTGACCACGGCATGACCGCCGACGACTGGCGCTGGGCGCGACTGGAATCACCGAGGGAAGGCAACCCGGTTGCTGAAACCACATTAAAACTTGCCGCTGCATTGACCCGGGATGAATTTGTCGCCGGCGCACTCGCCGCCGATATTATTTGTTTACCCGTATTGGACTTCCCGGATCTTGAGCAAGAAGAACAGTTCAAGGTGAATGATCAATTTTTAACCGTTAAACATGATGTGCTGGATAAAGCCCTTGGCTTTGTCCGCTCGCCCGTCGATGCCATGGCAGATGGGGTAACATTTCAGCGTGCCCCCACACTAGGGGAGCATCAGGCTTTACTCGGCCCGATCAAATCTGTTTCACCCAACCCGCCCCAGGACAAAAAGCTAAAGGAAAAAATTGCAGACCCATCGAAGGCACTTGCCGGTTTACGGGTTGTAGACTTTAGCTGGGTGTTGGCGGGGCCTATTGGCACACGCATACTCGCTAGCTTTGGCGCCGAGGTCATCCGGGTTGAATCAACCAAAAAGCCGGACTCCATGCGCAGCCAGGTTGGCCCCCATGGCAAGCCGGATGCAGACCTGGGTGGATTGTTTAATTCCGTTAACGCCGGCAAAAAGTCACTCACCGTCGACCTCACCAAACCTGCCGGTTTAGCCCTGGTTAAGTCCTTGATTAAAACGGCCGATATTGTTGTCAATAATTTCAGACCCAATGCGCTGGAACGAATGGGTCTCGGTTACGAGGTACTAAAAGAATTAAAGGCAGACATTATTCTGCTGAACATGCCCGGCGCCCACAGATTTGGCCCCTGGGCGCAGCGCCCAAGCATGGGCAATATCCTGATGGCAGCCTCGGG
>Ga0206123_10002379_pt1 | contig 16454 bp, 13 predicted proteins | sample Helgoland_Spring_2_FD_160086 | JGI IMG/M metagenome (GOLD analysis project Ga0206123, IMG submission 160086) | Pelagic subsurface seawater microbial communities from Kabeltonne, Helgoland, North Sea - Helgoland_Spring_Bloom_20160316_1 | ecosystem: Environmental > Aquatic > Marine > Epipelagic ...
AGCATCCCGGAATTCAAGGGTTATATCTGCGGATTTATTTTTATCGGAATTGTATAGGTTATAAACCGCAAAATCGCCCCATGGTCGGTCCGCGGAAAAACCAAATATTGAGTTTTTATCCGACTTTCCAAGGGTGAGGAGGCGGGAATTCTCCCGGCTACTCGGTCTCATAATTTCATAGTTCCGCCAAACCGCCCGCACATCTGGTTTATTAACCGGTTCCGAAATCATTGCGGTGCCCCCAGTGAGTGCCACCGTGTTATGCCAGGTCCTCCACATGTCAACTCCTTCTGGGGTGTACCCCACCCGGCGGGAAGGCAGTTTGACATCCAGGTAGGAAACATCGGCATCATTATTCCACCAGACCCGGTTGAAGATTTGGAAACGTAAGACTGATTCAAGACAGTGGGCAAAGTGAGCCGGGTGGGAATCAGGCCCGACCCGGGCAGCATCTACATAGCCAACCACGCCACGGGTTGGCTGGCCGAGGCAGGATAGAATGTACATATCCTCCCCGGCTGCATCGCGGTATAGAGTGTAAAGTTCACGAAATGCCTGCAGGCGGGTAAGCTTTGGGTTTACATATCGGTTCCCAATCCCATTAAAATCGATCTTAATGTACCCGTACCCATTATCCCGGGCGGTTTCGATCACCTGACGCAAAAACTTCTTGGATTCCGGGTGGGACGGGTTGATCCAATTTGCACCTGCGGGGTGAAAAGGATTGGGGTTCATAAAATTGGATATTCCTTTGGCATTGGACTGAATCGCTGCCGGGTTCGCTTTTTTCCATGGATGTTCCGGGTTGATCATTAGAGGAGCAAACCACACACCTGGAATCATACCAGCCTGACGGACCCGACGGGCGACCCGGGCCATGCCCGATGGAAACTTGGCATTTCCATTCCAAATACCGTCCATAATTTGATAGCCATCATCGATTTGAACGATTCCTTTTCCAAAGGTGTTTGGATTTCTCTCAATGGTATCAACCACATCCAATACATGAGCCTCATCAATCTTAGTGGTGCGGTCATACCAACTGCACCAGCCATATATGGGGCCCTTATTATCTCTTGCCTTGTGGGTAATGGCCACCCAGCGGGTCCAAATGTCTGTGTTGGTTTCCGTTCCCTCAGCAATCAGCAGGATTTCCTCACTTCTGCGTGTTTCACCCGGGCTTACCAGTACCCGGTCCATTTGCGCATAGGCTTTGATTTTTTGGTCCCGCACTTCCACACGGCAATGGGCTTCCGCAGGCCCCACAGGACCGATCAGGAAACTCTTTTGCGTCTGGGTGTTCACAAACAAACCCACCTCATTACAACCACCGTTCATAACCGCAAAAGTCTCGGCATGGTTGTGCTGCATTAACGGGGTAATCAACCAATGAGAGGGGTCCCCCATCTGCACTTTACCGGAGCCCGATATAGCATCCAAAATTTCCAAAGAGGTAAGGTTCAGGTCCTGCTCACTACGGTTATGCAAAAATCCCTGCACCGTGACCGCATTCAAATCCTTCAGTTGCTTGATTCGCAGGGTTATCTCGTAAGGTATATCCGATTTCCCATAATGCCTGTCGGTTTGGACAGCCGGCCCAAAGGGGGTGGCCACCTGCGAAGTCTTCCCCTCTCCAAGAAGCGAAAGGTCTTTGGTCCCGATCCGGTGGTTCTTGCCACCGGCAGAAAAGATGGCACTCGCACTCGATGTGATCTCACCAATCCCTTTTAAACCGATGGTGTAATAATCAGATTGGGGTGAAAATGTTACCTCGGCGTTGAGGGTGGCAAATAAGGAAGAAAGGAGAAGGAATGGGAGTCGAGATAAAATCATTGCGTGCATTTAAAAAAAATATTTCTAACGCTGATTTCACTAACGGCAAGAGGTATTCAATAACTTTGTCGACTTTTAACTTCCTAGGTTGGAACCTGAAAACTCCATCCTGTTTTCCCGGGCACGCCCTGAGTGGTAAAATAGCTGGTAAACCAGAAATTATTACTCCACCCAGTAAATATTTATAAGTTTTGTCTCCTGCGATGATATTTCATGCCATATTTCTTTTGCCAAAATTTCAGTATGCGCAACCCTGTCATACTTTTCTATGCTCACCCTCTCCAACTTAAGTAAACGATACGGACCGAAAATTCTCTTCCGTGAGGTTTCCCTGCGGATGATGAGGGGAGAGAAGATGGGTCTGGTCGGAGCCAACGGGGCAGGCAAAACAACTCTCTTTTCAATTCTTCTTGGAGAGGTGGAAGAGGATGAGGGCAAGATTGAGTGGGAACGAGGAACTCGAATTGGATACCTACCCCAGGAAAGTGCCCCCACGGGAGAGGAAACTGTGCTTGAGCTTGCCACTGCCATCACCGAGGAACTTGCCCAAGCCCTGAAAGTTTTACGCGATCACCCCCACCCTGACAGCCCGGAAAGACTGGAAGCCCAGGAGGCATTTGCGGAGCATGAAGGCTTCAACCTCGAAGCCAAAGCCAAAAAGATTCTCTCTGGACTTGCCTTCCACCAGGATGACTTTCACAAACCAGCCCACACCCTAAGCGGAGGCTGGATTATGCGGGCACACCTTGCCCGCCTCCTGGTCATGGAGCCCGACCTGCTCATGCTCGACGAACCCACCAATCACCTCGACTTGGAGACTCTTGGGTGGTTCCAGGCCCAGGTAGAGAAGTTTTCCGGTTCTGTGCTCACAATCTCTCACGACCGGGCTTTTCTCAATGCCACCTGCACAGCCATCCTCGGGATTAGCAACCGCAAGCTTTATCGCTATCCGGGAAATTTTGACAGTTTTCTTGTTCAGAAAAAAGAACGCGAAGCCCAACACCTGGCTGCCTATCAAAACCAGCAAAAGGAAATTGCTCATCACGAGGATTTCATCCGCCGTTTTCGGGCCAAAGCATCCAAGGCATCCCAGGCACAGGCACGGATCAAAACCCTCGAAAAAATGGAACGGATCGACCCACCTGAGGAAGCCGACGCCACCATCGCCTTCAAATTCCCTCAACCACCAAGGAGCGGACAACGAGTGGCCACCCTCCAGGGAATCCGTCAGGCATACGGGGATCATGTGGTCTACACCGACTTACACCTGGAAGTGGAAAAGCAGGAACGGATCGCCCTGGTTGGCCCCAACGGTGCGGGCAAATCAACCCTTCTTAAAATCCTCTCGGACCTGGTCCCGATTGCAGGAGGGAAACGGGAACTTGGGCACAATGTATCTGTGGGCTACTTCTCCCAGCAACGGGTGGAAGTGCTCGATCTCGAAAGGTCAGTCATCGATGAAGCCATGGAGCAAACCGATCGCTCTGTCCACGAGCAGGATGCACGCACATTGCTCGGGGCTTTTCTGTTTCGGGGAGATGATGTTTTTAAAAAAGTGAAGGTTCTGAGTGGAGGGGAGAAAAGCAGGCTTGCGCTGGTCAAACTCCTCCTGTCTCCTCCCAACTTCCTTCTTCTCGACGAGCCCACTACCCACTTGGATATGGCCAGTATCGATGCCGTCATCCAAGCCCTGCGGGATTATACCGGCACCCTCATTTTTGTCAGCCATGACCTCCACTTCATCCGGGCCCTGGGCAAGCGAACCATCCGAATTGAATCGGGAAAAGTTACCAACTTCGCCGGTGATTATGATTATTACCTTTGGAAATCCGGTTCTGTGTCCGCCCAGACCGGGCTGATTGAAGGCTTACGGGATGCCCGACCGGAACAGGCACGCCCTTTGGAAAATGGGGAGAAAGTACTAAGTGCCAAAGAAAAGCGCCGCCTGCGATCCCAGGAACGTGAAAAAAAGAAAGCAGAAAGGGGTAAGCTTGAGGATAAAGTACGACGGATGGAAAAGGAAATCATGGAACTGGAAGAGGAACAGGAAGTCTGCAATGCCGAGCTTGCCAACCCCGGTTCTTACAACGACCCGGATAAAGCCAAAGAGTTAAACAGCCAGGCGGCCAGGCTTGCCCGTCTCCTCCAGCAGCGCAATTACGAGTGGGAAATCGAAACCGAAAAATTACTCGCCCTCCAGGCGGAGTAATCTCCCCCTTTCCTAAAAAAAGGGAGACGTCCGAAAACGCCTCCCTTTAAGGAATTTACCCTATTCTATCTGTCAACCTTTTCGGTTGAGAACAGACATCACAATGAGCAAGGCCACAATACTGGCCAAGCTTGCACCGGCTCCAATGAAGGAGTTCACCACACTTGTGATATTTCCGATGATGTCGATCCCACCACCACCTGCACCGAACACCACCTGCACTACAACAAGTAGTCCGATCGCACCGATGAGGATTTCTGTAAGGCCGCCAATAGCGTCCTTGAGTTTACTGGCTACGTTATCCATTTTTTTATCCCCCCACTTTTACTTAGGTTTGTTTCAGTATTTCAGTATCGGCCAAGGAAGAAACGCTTCACTTAGTTCTCTGAAAAATCGCCAAGATCAATAAGATCGCAATCAAGCCGACAAAACCATTCTGGCCCCCGATCTGATTAACAATCTGTGTAATATTCGCCACCACACTACCTCCAAAGATAGCACCGGTTCCGAACACAATTTCCACGATTACACCCAGTGCAATTAAACCAATCCCTATTTGGGATGTCAGCTTAATCCACTCATGCAACTGCGAGATCATATCTTTCATATAATTACCTCTCTGTTGAGTTTTGGAGTCAAGGGTGCCACGTTTCGGTCAACCGAAACAATCAAAAGAGCATCCACCATCCTTGACATCACCTAAGACAAGATCAGATCAACTACTAGACCTCGTGTCAATAACTTATGATTAATTAAATTAATGATATTCTTAAATAAATTTCATCTCTAAGGGAGTGTTTTACAACCGGTGATCAGCCAACAAGAAAGAGACAGGGTCCGAGGTCTTGAAAAGTGAATGCCAAAAGGAATCAGATTCATAATGGTTTTTTTACTGCCCTGGCATTGCCTTTGGCTCAGCGATGCATGAGGAACTGCAAAAAGGAGTGTTAAAACCCTGGGTCTTACCCACGGGGCTCGCCTGATTGCGAGCCCCATCACAAAAGCGGCAATCAATCGTGGCTTGAGATAAGCGAACGGGTTTGTCTCTTCGCTTCCTGGTTCCCAGTGGATCGCCACGGGCTTTCAGCCCTCGCGATGACAAGGTAAGGGGAAGGACGACCTCGCAATGACAGGGTGTGTAAAACCGTACTCTAAGCTACAAGCTTACGCCGTTGCTCCGCGTGCCTCTTCCGCAATGTCCGTCATCCTTCCCTACATAGTTCCCTTACTACTGCTGTTGGAAACCAACACGGAAGCCAAGGTTGACATTGCGGGTGCTCGGGGGGTTGGGCGGGGGGTTGGGCGGGGCGGATTTAAAAAGGGGAATTGAAAACTAGGGGGTCCCTGCCTTTTCCAGGAGATGCTGAAGGCGGGTGATATCGGTGCAGGAAGTCTTGGCAATAAAGCCACGGTTGTGGGTAAAATGTACATCGGGCTCTTCGGCTAGGCGGCAGAAGTCAAAGGCAGGGTTGTCATCAAAGCGGCGCATCCCATACCCACTCCCCCGACTGTCCGGGTAGATCATGGCGACCACCTCATCTTTCAATCCCAGTTCCTTGATCCGCCAGGCAAGCCCCCCAGAGGCATCTTCGATAAGGGGTTCCGTGCGGGGCACAAAGGCTACTTTTACTGTACTCTCCCCAACCTCGACCTCCCAGATTTCCTCAACTTTGGCAACTTCATCCATGCGCTGGCGCAGACCGGTTACATAGTCCACCAAATCAGTGCCTATCATCTTCATTACTTCCCAAACCGGTTCACCTGCCTGATGTTCACTCTGCCTGGCAAAAGCCTTGAAGAGAGTGACATCGAGCGGGGAATTTAATTTGGCCATAGCCTCCCGGTCAACGCCGAGCCAATCGGCGGTATCATGGGGCCCGCGGCAATCGAACCATTCTGTGGTCTCCAACCAGGAGCAAAACTCCTTGGTATCCTCATACATCCCCAGGCTTTGTAGGACCAGGGATAAAGCACAACTGGGGTCGGCATCGCGGGGAAATTGGTGGTGGTCAAAATTATGAAGCTCGGGCTGGTGTTGGTGCCCAATGTCGACAACAGCAACCTGAGGGTCGGCAAGTTCTGCCTCGGTGGGGTCCCTTCTAAAAATAGTAACGGCATGCGTGGAAAGAAGTACGGCACAGGCAAGAAAGTCGTCTTTATGGGCACCACCAGAATGAGTGATAATGGAATGTATCATATCCTCATACGCTGAACACAGATACATTCATGTCGATGGAAAAAGTGATCATGTATAGATCTCCTTGTCTCCCCGACCTTTTTTCTTTAGAGGTAGATCTTTGTGCATTTTTTTGCACGGGGGGTTGAGTGGGATGCATAACCCGGGCGTTGCTCCTGGGGATATTCTTGCCTAGCTCCTTCACCTTCACCTTCAACTTCATCTATCGTGTTTAAACTCATCTATCGAAAATTTGGCAACCGTATGCATGCCAAGGACGACATCCTGTCTGGTCTGACTGTGGCCCTCGCCCTGGTGCCTGAAGCCGTGGCTTTTGCGATTATTGCCGGGGTCTCCCCGATCATTGGGCTGTATGCCGCCTTTATGATTTGTTTAATCACGGCGGTACTCGGGGGCCGGCCTGGTATGATATCTGGAGCCACTGGTGCCCTTGCAGTAATCATGGTATCCCTGGTTATCCTTGGAAATGAACGGGGGGAAGCGTTGGGGCTTGGCCCCGATATGGGGGTGCAATATCTCTTTGCCACGGTCATCCTCATGGGGGTTATTCAGATTGGATGTGGATGCTTGAAGCTTGGTCGGTTTGTTCGCCTGATCCCCCAGCCTGTAATGTTTGGCTTTGTCAACGGGCTGGCCATTGTCATTTTTGAGGCCCAGTTCCCGATGTTCACCGAGAGCCCAACCACCCCGGGTTCTGCCTGGTTGCAGGGCAATGATTTTTGGTTAATGAGTGGGTTGATTGCGGTGACTATGGCAATCATCTTTATCCTTCCCAAATTCACCACCCAGTTCCCATCTTCACTGGCCGCAATCGGTACGGTCACCCTCATTGTTATAGGGCTCGACCTCGACACCCTGGTGGTACGGGATATGGCTTCCATTGGGGGAAGTCTGCCCAGCCTGGTCTCCTTTTCCATACCCTTTGACTGGGCAACCCTCGTGTTTATTGCCCCCTTTGCCTTTATTCTGGCCGCCGTGGGATTGATTGAATCCCTAATGACACTGACTCTCATCGATGAACTCACAGAGACCCGTGGAAACAGTACCCGGGAATGCCTGGGACAAGGCGTGGCCAATGTGGTAACCGGCTTTTTCGGGGGCATGGGGGGGTGTGCCATGATTGGGCAAAGTATTATAAATATTCGTTCCGGTGGGCGGGGTCGTCTCTCGGGTATCGCGGCCGGGCTCTTCCTGCTGGCATTCATTCTTTTTGCCAGTTCACTCATTGAAAAAATTCCTCTGGCTGCCCTCACAGGAGTTATGTTTATGGTCGTGATTGGAACTTTTGAATGGTCCAGTCTTCGTATCCTTCGCAAAATCCCCAAGATGGATGCTTTTGTCATCATCTTGGTTTCAGGGATTACGGTCATTTCCCACAACCTCGCCCTGGCGGTCATTACCGGAGTAATTGTCTCGGCCCTGGGCTTTGCGTGGGAGTCAGCCAAGCATATCCACCAAGAAAGCAAAGTCCGGAAGGATGGCACCAAGATATACTACCTTCACGGCCCTTTATTTTTTGGCTCGGTCACTGACTTTAACCTTGGGTTTTCACCGGCGGAAGACCCGGATGCTGTCATCGTAGACATGAAGAATTCAAGAGTCTGGGATCATTCCGGTCTGGAAGCGATCCATAAGCTTGGGGAACGATATCACAAGGTAGGAAAAACCGTAAAACTCCAGCACATCAGTTCGAATTGCCAGGCCTTACTGAAGAAAGCAGGCACCATGGTTGATATCACAGTCCTGCCGGACGATCCCCACTATCAAGTTGCAAACCTGTAAAGCCCAGGCTTTTGCCCGACTGCTTTAGGTTAAACAGTTCAACGCTTTCCTTGGTTCCAGAGAATATGCGTGCCTGACTTTCCAGCCACCACCAAATCCCTCCATCCATTTCCGTCCAAATCCGGGGTAAGGATATAAAGGCCCGTCCCCGCTTGCCCAGAGTGCAAAATCTCTTTTTGGAAGGATACAACCCCTTCCGCATTGATAGATGGATGAAAGCTGGCGATGACAATCTCGTCCTCCGCTCCACGATCCCTGCCGCTGTGGGCGTAATAACGCTTACCGGTAATAATCTCTGGCTTGCCATCGTTATCGAGGTCTTCCCATGCGAGTGCGTGAAGTTGACTGATTTTTTCATCAATTATGTGATGCTTCCAAACCGTACTGCCATCTTTATGTGGTTCCAGTTGCTGGTGCCAGAAGAGCCCGTAGTCATGTCCGTTTCCCCAGACTAAATCATTACGCCCGTCCTCATCGATATCGACCACCAAGATCGGACAACTGGCATGGGGCAGAGTAAAATCTTTTCTCCATTTCCAGGTTCGTAACAAAGCATTTTCAGCAGGTCGCTGATACCAACCCTGCATAAATACAATATCCTCATGACCGTCTCCATTGATATCACCAAACCCCTGTCCATGGCCATTCCCTGACTCTGACACCACATGCTTACTCATGCCTTCGATTCCCTTTTTACCTTTGAATTTCCATATAAGCATTGGGTTTTTATTATTCCAACTATTGGCGACATACTCTGGAGTCCCATCTCCATTCATATCCCGAAAGAATATCATCTCATTGTGTTTACAGTCGGTTTCGACGAGCACATGCCCCTTCCAAAATTTACCGGAAAAAATATTTTCTCTGCCAGGGTTTTCAAACCAGAGAACTTGAGATAAAGTAAACTGGCCTGCAATAACATCAAGGTCTCCATCGGCATCGAGGTCATATAAATAATCGCCATTATCCTGCATATAATCTACCCCAAAAGGCTCAATTTCCCTAAATGTAAACGGTTTCCAGTCCGGGTTTAGATAGAATCGCTCCCCTGCCACCACATCGAGGTCACCATCGCCATCCAGATCACCCACGGCGCAGGCTTCAATATTATCTTTATGCAGTTGCTGGGCTTCAAACTTCAAGGCGGCCGAGACAACAATAGGGCTAACCAAACTAAGTAGGAAAAATTTTCTCATAGGTTTTTCTGGGACTGTTCAAAAAAAGTTTGCACGGAGGCAGAGTAAAATCTCAGGAAAAATTCCCGTAAGGTCGAACAGTTTTTTTCAGAAAAGGGGCGATCTTGGTAAAACCGAAAGTGCCATAATCATTGGCCACCAGGGCTCCCCCATCAGCACTGATCTTCATGACCACACCTTCCCCCAATTAAAAAAAGTACCTTCGCCTAGCCCGTTCCGGTAACCGGTTGCGAAAACTTCATCTTGCTTATTTACACATAGGCTCTCGAAGGAATCCTCCGACCCCAGATTCCAGGTCTTGGACCAGATCATTATTCCGATTTTTTCGTTCTCCTTGATCACAGCCGCATCAAAATGAAGGGTGCCGGCTACCAGATCTTGAACATCTGGTGCCTCGCACGGATAATTCCCCAAATTATATCCCGGTTTCCCGAAGTCCTTCGTTTGGACAACGGGCAAACAAAGTTGAGCCAAGAAAAAAACCACCCATGAAAAGAGTGGAATATAACGAGCCTGAAGAATTTCATTTTAAAACGGAAAATCAGAGCATAAAAAGTCGCTTTAAAAATGAGTCTTTTGAATTTTCTTGATTCGATGAAGGATTTGTCAATGAATCATACTTTTTTATTTAACCCAACCTTCCTGTTTTATCATGGCCATCCAAATTAAAAATAAATCCAAAGTGGAAATCGGTGTTGTACCCACCCACCTTATGTTCGTTGGAGCTCTTGCTCCGGATGAATCCGGGAAACTCCCCCGAACCAACTCAGGTGATCTAAAAATCGTATCTGGTATGCGCCTGCTTTGCCGCACCTCTCCCGTCAAGTTGAACAATGTGCAGGTCACACTATTCCCCGGAACTGACAGCCGAGATTTGGATGATATGTTTAAAGGCTTGCGGGCTCTGAAACTTCAGGTTCATTTAATCATGATGGTTGGCGGTGCCAATCCCCTCAACCCCAAGGATGAAGATGCAGTGGTGGGTATGCTCAACTCCGGCCTCGCAGTGGCCAGGAAATACAAAGTTAAACATGTATCCTCCACCTCTTTTGAAGAGTGGCTGTCCGGTAAAAAGCTCAAGGGAAAAGCTTTTGACAATGCAGTCCAGCAGGTGATCAAGCTTCATGCCCGTTGCTACAAAGAGTCTGCACTCGATAAAAGCTCCGTCGAAGCCTGGCATCTGGAATTCCTCCGCGGGGTTGAATTTCAGAATTTCACCAACGCCGCCAAAGCAGCCAAGGTGGTCAACGGTATCAACAAAAAGATCAAAAAGAAATTCTTCAAGGTCATGATCGATGCCGCTCACTGCGGAGATTCCGATCTTTCCCTCGCGGAAAATGAAAAAGTTATCAAAGATCTGGCCAAGACCGATGCTCTCGGCATTTTCCATGCCTCGGCCAAGACTACCCGGGGTTGCCTGTCCACCGATGACGGATGGATTGCCGCCCTGCTTGCAGCCTACGCACCCACAGGCAAATTAAAACATGTCTTTGTGGAACTCTTCCACCACCAAGATCCAGCTCTCGCTGCCCTGAGGAATGCGGTCAAGGGACACGGCGTGGACACCACAGACGGACGAACCTACAACAAGACCGTTACCGATGGGGTCATCGATGTGGCCCACCGTCTCAACAACCTGGCAGCTCGTAAGCTGATCAAGTCCTAACAAGCATCCGCCCCTTCGCAGGGAAAATGTGGGGGGATAGCCACACTGCTGTTGCTACCTAAGAATGATTGCATTTTTGTAATCACATTCTCTCCATGCGCCCACAAATAATATGAATCGAAGACATTTTCTATACTCGAGTACCACCGGTCTGACTGGCACCCTCCTCTCCCCTCTTATCCACGCGAAAAAAAGGGCACCCCTTGCCTACCAGGGCAAAGGCTATAACTACCAAAAGCCTGACTTCGCCCAAGGAACGCGCCTGCTTTTCCAGGGTGACTCGATCACCGACATGCAATGGGGCAGACGGCAGAGCGATCGCAACCACTATCTCGGACATAGCTATGTCTATCTCATTGCCGCACGCTTGGGAGCCGATATGCCCAAGGCTGGGCTGGAATTCTTTAATCGTGGAAACAGTGGCAATAAAGTATCCGATCTAAAAAGACGCTGGCAAACTGATGCCCTCGATATCAAGCCGGATATTCTGAGTGTTATGGTGGGCACCAATGATGTGGGTGCCGGCTTCCGCCGAGCCGATAAGAAAGTGACCCCGGAGATGTTTGAAAATGACTACCGTCATATCCTTCAGGCAAGCCGGCAGGCCAACCCCGCCCTGCACCTCGTGCTCATGGATCCATTTGTTCTCCCCACCGGGCCCCTTCAAAACCCGCAAGCTTACCAAGCCCGAAGAAAAGAGACCGACAGGCTAAGGAAAGTAGTGGTCAAGCTTGCCCAGGATTTTGATGCCGCCCACCTTCCCACCCAAGATATCTTTGATCAAGCCGCGAAAGAGGCTGATCCAAAAAACTGGATCTGGGACGGAGTGCACCCACTCCCCCAGGGCCATGAGTTGATAGCCCGGCACTGGCTCGACCTGGTCAGCGGAAAATGGCCAATGCCTTCCAAAAAATAATGCCTACCAATAAGTGAGAATGAAACATTATCTCCTTCCCTTCACCCTGCTCTTTTCCAGTTTCTGCTTCAGTTCCTCAAGCCCAAAAGCAGCCGGACCCGCCCCGGTCTGGACGGGCAAAAAATCATCCTTCCATGGCTTTGACCAGTTTGAGTTTCCCCTCGAAGGTATCACCTGCCGGGTTGTGGTTCCTGGGAAAATAGCGGACGGAAAGCCCTGGGTCTGGCGGGCCCGTTTTTTTGGGCATGAACCGCAATTTGATATCGCCATGCTCAATCGTGGATACCATGTGGTATACTGTGATGTGGCTGGTCTCTATGGGAATGGTGAAGCCATTAAACGATGGAACAAATTCTACACTTACCTCCGCTTCGAGCATCTCTTTGCCGACCGCATGATTTTGGAAGGTATGTCCAGGGGAGGGTTAATTGTATATAACTGGGCAGCGGCTAACCCCGAAAAAGTCGCGGCAATCTATGCCGATGCTCCGGTTATGGACTTTAAAAGTTGGCCAAAAATCAATCCGACTATTAAGAAAGCCTATGGTTTTCGAAACCAAAAGGAAGCTGAGGCCTACAGGAAAAACCCTGTGGACAACCTCAAGCCTCTTGCCCGAGCAGGTATACCCATTATCCATGTCGTGGGTATGACCGACAAAGTGGTGCCAGTGAGTGAAAACACGCAGTTGGCGGAGAAAAGATACAAAGAATTTGGAGGTACTCTCAAAGTAATCCGTAAAAAGGATGTCGGGCATCACCCGCATTCGCTAAAGGATCCAAGCCCCATTGTTCGCTTTGTGATCCAAAAGAGCCAGGGCTCCGCAGACTTACCCGCAGAACTTATTGTGAGCCGGAAAAACTTTCACAGACGGAGTGACTTCATTAACAGCCGTCTTTGCTTTGAGCGGGAAAAAGTTGGCCATGTCGCTTTTATTGGTGGTTCGATAACAGAAATGAATGGGTACCGCCCTCTTGTTTCGGGCATGCTTGAAAAACAATTCCCTCATACCGATTTCACCTTTACCCAGGCGGGGATCAGTTCCACCTGTTCTGACACCGGTGCATTTCGTTTTTCAGAGGATGTGCTTAGCCACGGCCCCCTGGACATGCTCTTTGTGGAATTCGCGGTCAACGATGATCAGGACGCGCAAACAAGCCCTACAGATGCCCTGCGGGGTATGGAAGGAATCATTGCCCAGGCCCGTAAGCATAACCCTTATGTGGACATCGTGATCACCTTTTTCACCAACGAACGAATGCTCGAACAAATAAGCAAAGGGCAAAGCCCTCCTTCCATAGCTGCCCACTCGAAGGTAGCGGAGCACTACGGGGTCTCGGTCAATCATCTGGCTCAGGAACTTTCTGACCTCATAGATGCGGGAAAAATGGATTGGAAGAAATACGGAGGCGTCCACCCCAATAACTATGGCAATACCATGGGGGCGACCATGATTTCCCAGGGTCTGCTTGATGCCTGGGACCAGCCCCTGCCTCAAGCAGCCAAAGCCATAGCTCACACCCAACCCCAAGTCCTTGATCCTTACAGCTATATCCATGGACGATTTCTACCTTTTGCCCAAGTCAGCACTGACAAAAATTGGAAAAAAGGAAACCCGGTCTGGCATCAAGAAAACAAAGGTAAGGTGCGCCCCCACTTCCTAAAAACCCCGTTCATTTACAGCAAGCAGGCAGGAGCCAAGCTCACTATTGACTTTCATGGGACAGCAATTGGAGCATATATCCTCGCGGGGCCGGACACCGGAATTATCCGTTGCACCGTAGATGGAGGGCACACAAGAGATATTGACACACTGCACAGGTACAGTGGCTTTAATTACCCCATGACGGTGATGTTTTACCAGGAATTAAAAGATTCAAACCACACCTTAGAACTAGAAATTTTAGAAAACCAAAAAGGACGAATACAAACGGGTGGCGAGGCCTTCCGGGTGATTCATTTCACCGCCAATTAAGATATTGCCGGGATGTAGCTGGTTTAGTCCCGGGTGGATCGCCACCAAATTCGCTCCCTCGATGAAGGCGAGAAGGGATTAATTTTGCGGAGATAATTCTTCCTTATTTCCGTTGGTGGGTTTGCCTGAGCAAAGATTACCAATATTCAAATTGTATGATCAAAAAATTATCCATTCTTTTATTGGCTAGTCTAGCCGCATCCCTTCACGCCGCCCAGAAAGTCACCATCACTGGGAATGACACAATGCAATTTGACACTAAAGAGTTCACCGTAAAAGCCGGGGAAGAAGTGGAACTGGAATTTAAAAATGTGGGTAAGCTTCCCAAGATCGCCATGGGTCACAACCTGGTTATCCTCAAACAAGGTATCAGCTCTTTAAAATTTGGTCAGAAAATCATGAGTATGGGTGCCAGTGCCACCAACCCCCTCCCTAAAGATAGCCTTGGTGATGTTCTCGCTGCCACCAAGCTTCTGGGCCCCGGGGAATCTGAGACCATCACCTTCACGGTTGATGAACCGGGTGACTACCAGTTTGTCTGCACCTTCCCCGGTCACTTTGCCATGATGCGAGGTATCATGGTGGTGAAGTAAGAACCGTCTACCCGGGTTCATTCCATTTACCATTCGGTTGTTCCTGCTGAAACCAAATTTTCCCCGTTAGTATTAACGGGGATAAATATTTGTGAGCCTACAAATCGTTTCGTTTAGCCTCGCTCCGCCTCGATCCTAAGCTCCCCTCATCCTCATTGCCGGCTTTTTTGAAAACCAACACGGAAGCCGATGTCGTGATAGCGAAAACTTGGAGCGCGGCCGTAACGCTTTGCAGAACGCAGGTATCTATGGTCGGAGCTTCGAGAACCACCCCGATAGACCCGAAGCGAGCCCGAAGCCGGCCCAGTTGGGTCGATCGTGGGATTATCGGAAGGGTACACGGCGTGCCAGTCAGCGGTCCATTCCCAGACATTACCGTGCATATCGAAAAAGCCCCAGGGGTTGGCCGCATACTGCCCAACTTCCTGGGTCTGCCCAACTCCACTGAAACTATAATTAGCATGGGAAGAATTCATATCATCACCCCAGGAATAAACCGTGGTGGTGCCGGCACGGCAGGCATATTCCCACTGGGATTCCGTGGGTAAGACATACGCCCAGTCCTCAGGGATACGACCGGCATTGCGCTCCCGAATGGTCAACTGTTCACAAAAAGCCATGGCTTCCGTCCAGTTTAGGTCTTCCACCGGCCGGTCCCCGTTGCCGGTGGCATTAAACTCGCTGGGGTTGGAACCGATCACCACCTCGTACTGGGCCTGCGTCACCTCATACTTGCCCAGGTAAAAGCCCTGGGTGATGGTGACATTGTGTTCAGTCTCGTCAGTTCCTCTGTCCGATTCAGTGGTCGGGCTGCCCATCTTAAATGTGCCGGGCTGCACCCAGATCATATCCAAGGCCACGGTGGCATTCAAATCCACGGTGCGGTTACCCGTGACCGTGACCGTGCGGGTGACGGTGGTGGCGGTATTTCCTTCGGCATCCTCTACGGTGTAGGTGAATAAATATGTTCCTGTGCTGTTTACATCCATTGATCCTGTGACCACCACCTGATCGGTGATATTGCCGTCACGGGCATCGTGTGCCTCAACACCAGGGTCGAAAAAAGGAATACCTTGCGAGTGGGTGATGGCGGCAGTTCCTGTAAGAATAATTTCGGGATTCGCTGTATCGGCTGGCATGGGTTGGAAGGCGAGGCGGAAGCCTGTGTCGGAGGCGTAGCGAATACTTGGGTCGTATTGGAGGCGTTTGGCAGAGCGCATAGCTGAGTCGTGCCAGGACCAAGATCCACCTCGCCTAATTCGGTTTGAACCAGATGCCGGTCCTTCAGGATTGGTCTGAAAAGCACCGAGATAATCTGCCTTCCAATCGTAGACCAACTCCCAGACATTTCCGTGCATGTCGAAAAAGCCCCATGGGTTGGGTGAAAACTGTCCAACATCCACGGTCTGCTTGGAATCGTTGCCTGTATTATGATCCCCGTCCCAGTTATAATTAGCAAGCGAGGAGTTTATGTCATTACCCCAGGAGTATGCGGAAGTTGTTCCCGCACGGCAGGCATATTCCCATTGGGCCTCGGTGGGCAAAACATATTTCCAGCCTGTGGGTAATCGACCCGCAGTCTCTTCCATATCATTCAAGCGGGAGAGGAACACTTGTGCATCGTTCCATGATACTTGTTCCACGGGGCGGTCGTTGTTGTTTGGCCATGCACTTGGCTTGGCATTTAAACCATCGCTATTTCCTGTCATCACCGTCTCGTACTGTGCCTGGGTAACTTCATATTTACCCAGATAAAAACCATGGGTCAGGGTGACCTGATGCTGGGTCTCGTCCGAATGTCGACCCGCCTCGGTCGTCGGACTGCCCATAATAAAAGTACCGGGCGGGCAGAAGATCATTTCCAAATTATTGGCGGAGATGACGGTGAAAGTGGTAGGTGTACTATTCACATCAATAGTTGTGGTCGGGGTGGTAACCGTTCCAAAATCATTGCTTACCACCAGGGAATAATTTCCATCGTGCTGGGTTTTGTTTATATCCCGGATTACATAGCGGTCAGAGGTAGCCCCTGGGATGGGCTGGCCATTCTTGTACCATTGATAGGTTAAATACTTCCCTTCGGCACGGGA
>Ga0206123_10002381_pt1 | contig 16450 bp, 14 predicted proteins | sample Helgoland_Spring_2_FD_160086 | JGI IMG/M metagenome (GOLD analysis project Ga0206123, IMG submission 160086) | Pelagic subsurface seawater microbial communities from Kabeltonne, Helgoland, North Sea - Helgoland_Spring_Bloom_20160316_1 | ecosystem: Environmental > Aquatic > Marine > Epipelagic ...
TCGCCGCCGGCGGCACCCTGCATACCGACATCAGCGCCTTGCGCGAACACACCTCGAACCGGGTCAATCCGTTTGCCTGCCAAACCGCAACGGTAATGGCAGGTTCGCGACTTGCGGCCCTCGTCGGACGGAAATTGCGGATCAACAGCCTGCATCATCAGGCTATCGACCGGCTCGGAAACGCGCTCGCCGTCAGCGCGCGGGACGCCGACGATTTCGTGCAGGCCATTGAAACGACCTCGCACCACTTCGTTGTCGGAGTGCAGTGGCACCCGGAGTATCTACTCTACCGGCAGGAGCAACGGCGTCTTTTCAAAGCCCTGATCGATGCCTCGGCCTATCGATACGCCCCAGGAGAATAGCACCGTCGCGGACATGAAAAACGGCCGCCCGGAACCATCCGGCGGCCGCTGAATTCAGCCTTGTAGCGGCGCTAGAGATACTTGCGCTCGAATTCCTTGAGCATCTCTTCGGCCTTTTCCTTGGTTTCGCCGTATTTTTCCTGGATCTTGCCCAGCATGTTCTGGCGCTTACCCTCGGTTTCCTCGACTTCGTCGTCGGTCAGGCGACCGAAATGCTCGCGGGCCTTGCCCTTGACGCGATCCCAGCGGCCTTCCCATTTATCATCGGACTCTGCCATGTCAGCCATCTTTGCTGTGGGTGTTTTAATGACTATAAACCGCAAGACCGCACCGATACCAGTATTGCTGTTCAGTCGTCGTTATCGACCTCGCTGTTATCGCGCTCGGAATCGCTGTAGGCGACCTGGGCATAATTGACAACCGCCACCAGCATGATCCCGCCGATGATATTGCCCAGCAGAGTGGGCGCAAAAAAGACGGTGAAGAACTCCGCCAGATCGTGTGCACCGTTGAATACGCCGTACAGCGCCGACACCGAACCGGCGATGATGTGCGGAAAATGTGCCAGGCCGATGACATAGGTCACGAGGATGATCACGCCCACACGCGCCGTCTCGGCAAACGGCATCAACCACAGCATGAGGGCCACCAGCCAGCCGGCGAATATGGCGCGCACGAACATGGTCAGAAACGGAAATTCGTATTCCTTGGCGGCGATCGTTTTCAGCGCTGAATCGATCTTGGGATCGAGAACGTCGAAGTACGATAACGACGCCGCGAAGATTGCCGTCCCCACCATATTGGCGAGCAACACCACGGCCCATAGATTGCATGTACGCAGGAATGCGGACAGCCGGCGCACCCGCAGGACTTCAAGCACAGGCGTCAGGGTATTCTCGGTAAACAATTGCTGGCGGCCGAGGATCACGAACAGAAAACCGATGGAATAACCGAAACTGGAGATGATCGGCCGCCAGGTCGCTTCCGGCGTATAGCTGTACAACAGCGCCTGGGCGACAAAGGAAAACCCCATCGACAGCCCGGCCGCCAATGCCGACCAGGCCAGCCCCGGCATCGGCCGTGTCAGCTCGGATTCGGCCTCGCGCCGGATCGCTTCGTACACTACCGCCGCGCTGGGTGCCTCACGGCGCTTCGCATCGCGCTTCTGGCGCGAGTCCAGATCGTGCTCGGTATGCTTTACTTCGGCCATGAACTATTATCGGCTTGGGTCAGGCAACGGAGTGTACCTGCCGGTCGCAAGTGTCCGTTAACCGGGATCCGACTGCGCACCGGACAACCCAAGACACGCTAGAATCGGACCATGAAAACCGCGCATCCACGCCTTTCGTGGCGTACTGTAGCTCTGTGGTTGGCGCTGTCCATGGCATCGACCGCAACCGCCGGGGTCGGCAAGATCATGGCGACCTATCCACACGACCCGAATGCCTTCACCCAGGGGCTGCTCTACCATGACGGCGCCCTGTTCGAGAGCACCGGACGTTACGGCGCGTCGACGCTGCGGCGCGTGAATCCGGCCAACGGCCGAGTCATGCACTCGGTCGCGCTGGCGGATCGTTACTTCGGCGAAGGCCTCGCCCTCGCGGCCGGTCGACTCTACCAGCTGACGTGGAAGGCGGGCATCGTGTTCGTCTACGACCCCGATACCCTCGAAACCGTCGGCCGCCACCAGTATGCCGGCGAAGGCTGGGGACTGACCTGGGACGGCACGCACCTGATCATGAGCGATGGCAGCGCGGTGCTGCGCCTGATCGATCCGGCGGATTTCTCGGTGAGCGGGCGGATCCGGGTCCACGACAACGGCCGGCCGGTCGACAACCTCAACGAGCTCGAGACGATCGACGGCCAGATATGGGCCAATATCTGGCACGCGGACCGTATCGTGCGTATCGATCCGGACAGCGGTGAGGTGGTGGGAACGGTAAACGCCGGCCACCTGCGCACCGCCTTGCCCGCTGGCGCCTCGGCCGGCGTGCTCAACGGCATCGCCTGGGACGCCGAGCAGCAGCGCGTGTTCGTGACCGGCAAGAACTGGCCACGCTTGTTCGAGATCGCCGGGCCACGGGCCATTGACGGCCGGACCACGGAGCCGCGTTAAGCCACCGCCGCTGCAATCGCCTGGTCGATGATCTCCAGACCGTCGTCGAGATCGGCATCGGTGGAGACGAGCGGCGGCATGACCTTGACCACGCCGTCGCCCTGGCCGGTGGTTTCCATGAGCAGGCGACGTTCGAAGCGTTGGCCGGTGATCGCTTTGCCGTGCGGGTCGGCACAACCCAGACCAATTAACAGGCTACGGCCGCGTACTTCTTCCTTCATATTCAGGCGCGAGGCACCTTAAGGCTGAAGGCACTGCGAGCCGCCGACGTTAAGCCGCGCGCAAAGGTCCAGAAGATCAAACGCGGGGACTCCAGCATCGATACGCTCCACACGAGATTAATGGGTGCCGGATGCACACAGACACGCTACAACTCAACCACGGCGACAACCTACTTGCCGATACAGAAGCTGGAGAAGATTTCACCAAGCAGATCGTCGCTGGTGAACACGCCGGTGATTTCGCCCAGGGCATGCTGGGCAACACGCAATTCTTCGGCCAGCAGATCACCCGCCTGGTCCTCGACCAGCCGGCGGTAACCCGCCGTGAGTGCATCGTCCGCGCGGGCGAGCGCGTCGAGATGCCGCCGACGGGCGACGAAGGCCGGGGTAGCTTCGGCACTGAGACCGGCGGCCTGTTTCAGGTGCGCGGCCAGCGCATCAAAGCCGGCGCCGTTTGCAGCCGACAGGCGTACCGCTTCGATGCCGGCCAGCGTTGTCAGACCGGGCGGGGCACCGCTCAGATCAATCTTGTTCGCGATCACGGTCAGCGGGCGACGGGTACCGATCTCGTCGAACAACGCCTGTTCCGGTGCACCGACACCGTTAGCATCGTCCAGCACCAGCAGCACCCGGTCGGCCTGCTCGAGCTCGGCTTTGGCGCGGCGCACGCCCTCGGCTTCGATGGGATTATCGGTTTCACGCAGTCCGGCAGTATCCACCAACGTCAGTGGCAGGCCATCGATGGCGAGGTGCTCGTGCAGAACATCGCGTGTGGTGCCGGCGATATCGGTCACGATTGCGGTATCGCGCCGGGCCAGTCGGTTGAGCAGGCTGGACTTGCCGACATTGGGACGACCGAGAATGACCAGTCGCAGGCCCTCACGCAACCCGGCGCCTTCGCGGGCATCCGCCGTCAGCGTGGCCAGGCGTTCGCGGATCGCGCCCAAGCGTTGTTCGATGGCGCCGTCGCCGAGGAAATCGATATCATCCTCGTCGGGAAAATCGATCGCGGCCTCGGTATAGACCCGCAACTCGACGAGTTCCGAGCGCAGTGCTTCGACCTGCCGGGCGAATACGCCTTCCAGCGAACGCATGGCCGCTGTCGCCGCCGCTCCGCTCCCGGCGTCGATAGCGTCGGCGATCGCCTCGGCCTGGTCGAGGCTGAGCTTGTCGTTCAGGAAAGCACGGCGGGAAAACTCGCCCGGCTCGGCGACGCGTGCGCCCAGTTCCAGCAGACGCGTGAGCAGCATATCCACGAGCACCGGACTACCGTGGCCGTGGAGTTCCAACACATGTTCGCCGGTAAACGAAGCGGGTGCAGCAAAATACAGCGCCAGGCCGCGATCGAGAGCGCTACCGTCGGCAGCCTTGAAGGCGCCGAGGTGTGCGAACCGCGGCTCCGGAAGCGCACCCAACAGCGCTTGGCCGATTTCAGGCACCGCCGGTCCGGAGACCCGAACGACCGCAATACCGGCGCGCCCGGCCGCACTCGCCAGCGCCGCGATCGTATCCGGGGCTGCAGCCGACATGGTCGTGCCGGTCAGCTACTCGCGGCCTTGTGGCCCAGGCCCTCGGCATCGAGCTTGCGGTAGATGTACCACTGCTGGGCGATAGACAACAGGTTATTGGTACACCAGTACAGCACCAGCCCCGCCGGGAAGAAGGCAAAGAACACCGCCAGACCCACGGGCATGATCTGCATCATGCGCTGCTGCATGGGATCCATGGTCACGTTCGCCGTCAGCTTCTGCTGCAGGAACATGGTCACGCCGAATATCACCGGGAGGATGTAGTAGGGATCGGGCGCCGACAGGTCCTGTAGCCAGAGCATGAAGGGGGCGTGGCGCAATTCCACGGACTCGCGCAGCACCCAGTACAGCGAGATGAATACCGGCATCTGGACCAGCATCGGCCAGCAACCGGCCAGCGGATTGAAACCCTCTTTCTTGTACAGCTCCATCATCTTGGACTGCAGCTTCTGCTTGTCGTCGCCGTACTGCTCCTTGAGCTGCTGCATGCGCGGCGCGAACTTTCGCATGCGGGCCATCGCCCGGTACTGGGTTTCCGACAACTTGTAGAAACACAGCTTGATCAGGAACGTCAGCAGGATGATCGCGACGCCCCAGTTACCCACCAGGGCGTGCAGGTGTTCGAGCACCCAGAAGATCGGTTTGGCCAATACCGTCAGCCAGCCATAATCCACGGTCAGGCCCAATCCTGGTGCGACAGCATCCAGCTGATCCTGCAGTTTCGGACCCACGAACAGGGTGGACTCGAAACTCGCGCTGGCACCGGCGGCAACGCGTTGCTTGGCACCGATGAAACCGGTCGCGAAACCGTCGTCGGCGCCCGGGACCGACTTGGGCCGGGCAAAGAACCGGGCCTTGGCATCGGCCGGCGGAATCACGGCACCGATGAAGTAATGCTGGATCATTGCCGCCCAGCCGCCCGTCTGGGTCAACTCGAGCGGGTTCTCGGCCAGATCTTCATGGTCTTCGGTTTCATAACGATAACCGTCATCGTCGGTTCGCGCCTGATACCAGCCCACACCGAAGAATGCCTGGGCGAAGGGCACGTCGCCGGTGATCTCGTAGGGAGACCGCCAGAATCGGACATATTGCGACAGCGTCCACGGGCTGCTGCCCTGATTGGAGACCTCCTGGCGCAAGCCGATGCGATAGCTGTCGCGCGTGAAGGTATAAACCTTGGTCACCTCGTGACCGCTGTCGTTGGTCCAGGTCAGCGGAACCTCGAGCTGCTCCTGATCCGGGCCCAGCTCGTAGCTGTCGCGTTCGCTCTGAAAACGGCTACGGTGATCCGGTGCCTGGGTGGAATCGCCGACAAGACCGCTCTGAGCGATGAAGAAATTCGGCGCGGTATCGTTGATCAGACGCAGATTGGTATCGGGCTTTTCTGAAGAAACCGGCACGCCACGTAGCTCGACCCGGCGCAGATCACCGCCACGGGTGTCGATGACGACATCGAGCTTGTCCGTGGAAACATGGATACGCTTGCCCTGACTCACCACGGGTTGATTGCTGGCGGACGGCGCTGCGGCCAGGTCACCCGACTGCTCGGTGCCCGGTGACGGTGGCGCATCAGGAGCGTCGCCACGATCGCCTTGAGCCTCACCCGATTCCGGTGCCGAAGACAGGGCAGGGACATCATCGTCCCGATAGTCCGAGGCCGGGGTATCGGCACTACGTTCGACCTGTGGGGCATCAGTGGGCGCGTAGTCGGTCTGCCATGCCTGATAGATGAAGAAGCACAGTACACCGGCGGCGCAAAGCAGCGCGAAGCGAATATTATCCATGCGCAGCGAAATCCCTAACGTTGGCGACCCTGGCCGTGATAATCATCAATGGCCGTGTTCGGCAGCAGGCCCGGTGGCTTCGCCCAGTCTGGCGATCCGTGGCCATATTCCGGCGAGCTGAGCAAACAGATCGGTATTATCCATGCGTGCAGTACGGCTGCGAGCCAGCACCACGATATCCACACCGCCGAGGTACGGGCGGTTTTCGCGGAAAGATTCCCGCAACACACGCTTGACCCGGTTGCGGTCCACCGCGCGCCGGATACGGCGCTTTGCCAGCGCCAGCCCAAGCCGTGCCCCAGTGTTGTCTTGCGCTGCGGCGATGATCACGAACCCCGGACAGACAAACTTGCTGCCGCCAGAAAACACCGCCCGGAAAGCGGACGATTCACGCAGACGCGCCTCGGGAGGAAACGCCGCCCGAGACATGAAAATACCTAGGGTGTCAGACGTTTACGGCCTTTGGCACGGCGCGCGCTGATTACGGCGCGACCACTCTTGGTGGCCATGCGTGCGCGAAAACCGTGGGTCCGCTTGCGGCGCAGATTGCTGGGTTGAAACGTTCTTTTCATGACGATACCGGCCCGGCGCCATGGGCGGCGCCTTATGCTGAAAGACCGCGGATTCTAGTCGTCAGGGGCCAATGTTGCAAGCGCGGCAAAAGCTGTGGATAAGTTGTCGATGCTGCGATACCGTGGTGGGCCGGCGCCGGGCAGCGCAAGCGACACGCTGCCCCCGAAGAGCGCTCTATCAAGGCCCATGGAGTTCCAATATTGGCTGATACACGCTGGCAACGCTGTCTTGCGCATATCGAAACCCGGTTACCCGAAAAGGACGTCAATCTCTGGCTCCGGCCACTGGAAGCCGAGTTCAACGCCGATGGCCTTGATCTCATGGCGCCCAACGAAGTGGTACGGGATCAGGTCGAACGCGAACTGCGTGTCCCCATCGCCAATGCCCTGAGCGACCTCGGCGAGTTGCCCGAACGCATCAGGGTGCTGGTGGGCGGCGGCCGCGCGACCAGCGCGGCGCACAGTTTCGAGGAACCGGTGGCACCCGCGACCCAGCATAATCTCGATAATCGCTATACCTTTGAAACATTCGTACAGGGCAAGTCCAACCAGATCGCGCGAGCGGCCGCGGAACAGGCCGCCAACCCGGACAACATGGCGTACAACCCGCTACTCATCTACGGCGGCGTGGGTCTGGGCAAGACGCATCTGATGCAGGGTGTCGGCCATCGGCTGCTCGGCCTGCGCCCGCAATCGAAAGTCGCTTATGTGCGCTCGGAACATTTCGTCAACGAAATGATCACCGCGATCCGCCACAACCGCATGGACCGTTTCAAGGACCACTATCGCTCTCTGGATGCGTTGCTGATCGACGATATCCAGTTCTTCGCCAAAAAGGACAGATCACAGGAAGAGTTTTTTCATACCTTCAACTCCTTGCTGGAATCCAACCAACGCATTGTCATTACCTGCGACCGCTTCCCAAAGGAAGTCGACGGTCTGGAGGACCGGCTGAAATCCCGCTTCTCCTGGGGCCTCTCGGTGGCTGTGGAGCCGCCCGAACTCGAGACCCGCGTCGCCATCCTACTCTCCAAGGCGGATTTTCACGGCGTCACGCTGCCGCAGGAAGTCGCTTTCTTCATCGCCAAACGGGTGCGCTCGAATGTCCGGGATCTGGAAGGCGCACTGCACCGGCTCAAGGCATCCGCCCAGATCACCGGCATCCCGATCACCGTGGATTTTGCCAAGCAGGCCCTGCACGACATGCTGGCCGTCTACGACCGACAAGTCACACTCGACAACATCCAGAAAACAGTCGCCGAGTACTACAAGATGCGACTCGCCGACCTGATGGGCAAGAAACGCACCCGTTCGGTCGCGCGGCCACGCCAGGTCGCAATGGCTCTGGCCAAGGAATTGACCAATCACAGCCTTCCGGAAATCGGGCAGGGATTCGGCGGCCGTGATCACACGACCGTTCTGCATGCCTGCCGCAAGGTCAAGGAGCTACGCGAAACCGATACCCGGGTCGACGAGGACTACGCGAACCTCAGCCGCATCCTGACCACCTGAACAGAAGCCCACAAGACTTCTGTGGATAACCGCGGGATAAATCGGCAAACAGAAGCAAAGGTCAGATTCGGCCAAAGAAAGCCACAGACTGTCCACAGCCAGACAACAGAAACCGAAGACTTTTCTGACATGTTTCTAATGACCGTAAGAGCATGTTTTTAAATAGAATAAAAGAAGAACCCACAGATTTCGTCGACACTGTTACTACGACTACTATTCTTTCTTCATATATAGACAACAAGACGAACCGCTACGGAGCCCGAGCAATGCAACTCTCAGTCCAGCGCAAAGACATCCTCTCTGCTCTTCAGAGCGTTATAGGCGTGGTCGAAAGACGACAGACCATGCCGATCCTCGCGAACGTTCTTCTTGATGCAAGCAATAAACAGCTCGTTATCACCGGGACCGATCTGGAACTGGAGCTGGTCACGGAATGCCCAGCGGTCATAAGCCAACCCGGTCAAGCAGCCATCCCGGCTCGCAAACTGCTGGATATCTGTCGCGGACTCCCCGACGACGCGGAAATAAAGCTCTTCCAGGAACAGAATCAAACACGTCTGCAATCCGGCCGCTCCCGTTTCATGCTGGCTACGCTATCGGCGCAGGACTGGCCCCATCTAGATGAAGTCGAGGAAGGACAACAACTTGCGTTGCCGGAAAATATCTTCAAAGGGTTATTGGACCGAACACATTTTGCAATGGCCCAACAGGATGTGCGGTATTATCTCAACGGTTTACTGTTGACCCTGCGTACCGATCGAGCCCGATGCGTGGCTACCGACGGTCACCGGCTAGCGTTAAGTGACGCCGACGTTAATCTGCAGATCGAAGACAACGTCCAGGTCATTATTCCACGTAAGGCAATTACGGAACTGATCCGGTTACTCGACAACAGTGAAGCCGAAATCAATCTGCAAATCTCGAACCGGCACCTTCGTGTGCAATTGCCGGGGCTTCGCTTTACCACAAAACTCATTGATGGACGTTTCCCCGATTACGAGCGGGTCATCCCGGAAACTGCCGATCGTCGGATGCAGGCTGACCGCAACACGATACGCCAGGCCCTGACTCGGACTGCCATCCTCTCGAACGAGAAATTTGGCGGTGTCCGGCTTGTACTCGGCGACAACACGTTGCGCTTACAGGCTCAGAACGTGGAGCACGAAGAGGCCGAAGACGAAATTACGGTCGCTTACAACAGCGAACCCATGGAAATCGGTTTCAACGTCAACTACCTTCTGGAGGCGCTTGGTGCCATGGACGGCGATGAATTCGAGTTGGCGCTTTCGGGACCGGATAGTAGTGGATTGTTGCAATCCACCAGCGATCGGCAAACGCGCTATGTCGTGATGCCGATGCGGTTATAGCCCAAACCGATGACCATCGATCGTGTGCGCCTGGCGAACTTTCGCTGTTTTACGGCAGCGGAGATAAAGCCGGCGCCGGGTATCAATGTCATTACCGGTGACAACGCCTCGGGAAAGACAAGCGTACTCGAGGCAATTTTCTTTCTCGGCCGTGGCGAGTCTTTTCGCCAGTCGTCGGCACGGCAAGCCATTCATCATGATGCGGACGACTTTGTTCTGAACGCGGAGGTCTCGGCCCAAACCGGCCGACCCCACAGATTGGCGGTACAGCGGAGCAAAACAGCAATCCAGTACAAGCGAGATGGCGAACGCGCCACGCGTCTCGATCTAGTCAACAGTCTGCCGCTACAACTGATCGACCCCAACGTGCATCGTCTTCTGGAGCAAGGGCCGCGTTATCGCCGGCATTTCCTCGACTGGGGGGTGTTTCACGTGGAACACGCTTTTTTCCCCGCATGGCGCCGTTACCGGCGCGCGCTGCGCCAGCGCAACCGCGCCCTGAAAGCCCGTTGGCCAAAAAAAGATACGATCGCCTGGGATGCGGAGCTGGTGCGCTGCGCCGAAATTATTGATGCGTGTCGCCGAGCGTATATCGATCACCTCTCCCAAGCGTTGCCGGAAAGCGCACGCCGTATTGTGGGTAGCGAGTCGGTCACACTCGAGTACGATTCCGGTTGGCGTGGCGACGAAGGCTTCGGCAAGGTGCTGGCAACCCAACTAGAGCGCGATCAGAAAGCGGGATTCACCCAGCAAGGCCCGCACCGTGCTGATATCCGTGTGATGGCCGCGGAGTCGAAGGCGCGTGACTGGGTTTCACGTGGGCAGCAGAAAATGTTGACCGCGGCTCTACTGATATCCCAGGCATCCATACTGATCAACCATCGGGGCATCCTGCCCGTATTGCTGATTGACGATCTTGCTGCCGAACTTGGGGCACGGTATCGGGAGACTTTGGTTGCAGAGGTTAAAACGTTGGGTGGGCAATGCTTCCTGACGTTTCTCGATGCTGGCGTGGTGCCGTCCGCTCTGGCTGATGCACAGATGTTCCACGTGGAACGTGGTGTCGTCTTTACGCCTTGAACCGTATCCGTCTTGGCGAGGCAAAGCCAAGCGTTTTGCTGTGATAATCGCCCATGAGCATCTCGCCGTGCCGCCGGGAGATGCGCTTTTCGTGTGCGTGCTTCCAGCTTTCCTTATCCAAGACAGTGCGGACGCCAAGTCGCGCCTGGGCCGCGGCACGCCTTGCGCCGGCGTTGGAGCCGCCTGCGTGCTAAAATCACGAGGTTATTTCCTTGGCATCGACCCGTACGGCGGTTAGCTCATGGCGCAATCCGATAGCGACTACAATTCCAGCAGCATCAAAGTTCTCAAAGGCCTTGAGGCAGTCCGAAAACGGCCGGGCATGTATATCGGTGATACCGACGACGGCACCGGCCTGCACCACATGGTCTTCGAGGTCGTGGATAACGCAATCGACGAAGCGCTGGCCGGCTACTGCAACGAGATCCAGGTGGTCATTCATCGCGATCAGAGTGTGACCGTATGTGATGACGGCCGGGGTATTCCGGTGGACATGCATGAAGGCGAAGGGCGACCCGCTGCTGAAGTGATCATGACCGTGCTGCATGCCGGCGGCAAATTCGATGCGAACTCCTACAAGGTATCCGGTGGCTTGCACGGTGTGGGCGTGTCGGTAGTGAACGCGTTGTCCGACAAACTGGAGTTGTCGATCTATCGGGACGGCCAACACTACCGCCAGAACTACACCATGGGCGAGCCGCTTGATGACCTGAATTCCCAAGGCGCCACGGACCGTACGGGCACCGAAATACATTTTCATCCAAGCCCGGATGTCTTCAATAATATTGCGTTCAGCTTCGATATCCTCGCCAAGCGCCTCCGCGAGTTGTCGTTTCTTAACTCGGGCGTTCGAATCCGGTTGCGCGAAGAGGCCAGCGAGCGGGATGTTGTTTTCGAGTATCAGGGCGGTATTCGAGCGTTCGTCGAAACCCTCAATGAAAACAAGACCGCTCTCCACGATACGGTGTTCTATTTCAGCGCCGAGCGCGAGGAAATCGTCGTGGAAGTGGCGATGCAGTGGAACGACTCTTATCAGGAAAGTGTGTTCTGCTATACCAACAATATCCCGCAACGTGATGGCGGTACCCATCTCGCGGGTTTCAGGGGCGCCCTGACACGGTCAATAAACGGCTATATCGAAACCGAAGGGCTGGCCAAGAAAGAGAAAGTGGCACCCGCTGGTGACGATGCCCGCGAAGGGTTGACGGCTGTCGTGTCGGTCAAGGTTCCGGATCCCAAGTTTTCTTCCCAGACCAAGGAAAAGCTGGTGTCATCCGAGGTTCGGGCGGTAGTGGAATCCGCGGTAAACGAGTTCCTGAGTGATTTCCTGCTCGAGAATCCGCGTGAAGCGAAGCTGATTGCCGCGAAGGTCGTGGATGCGGCCCGGGCCCGTGATGCCGCCCGTCGGGCCCGGGACATGACGCGCCGCAAGGGCGCGCTGGATATCGCCGGTCTACCCGGCAAACTCGCCGACTGTCAGGAAAAGGATCCGTCGGCCTCCGAATTGTTTCTGGTCGAGGGTGACTCGGCCGGCGGCTCGGCCAAACAGGGGCGCGATCGGCATAATCAGGCGATCCTGCCGCTCAAGGGCAAGATTCTCAACGTCGAAAAAGCCCGTTTTGACAAGATGTTGTCGTCGGTCGAAGTGGGTACTTTGATCACGGCGTTGGGTTGCGGCATTGGTCGTGACGAATTCGATCCGGCCAAGCTGCGGTATCACCGAATCATCATCATGACCGACGCAGACGTGGACGGTTCTCATATCCGTACACTGTTGCTGACGTTCTTCTACCGGCAGATGTTCGAGCTGATCGAGGCCGGCTATGTCTACATCGCACAGCCACCGTTGTACAAGGTGAAGAGCGGTAAACAGGAATACTACGTCAAGGATGATCGCGAACTGGCAAATTATCTTCTGCGTCTGGCCCTGAGCAATGCCAAGCTCAGCGTCAGTGCGGGCGCGCCGCCGATCGCGGAGGACGCTTTGGGCGAGCTCGCTCGCCGCTACATGACGCTGCTGGAGGATGTCGATCGGCTGACCCGGCGGTATGATCCGGCAACCCTCATGGAAATGACTTATCTGTCGCCGGTAACGGAAGCCATGTTCGCCGATGCCCAAGCGATGAGTGAGTGGGCCGACCAGCTCCAGACGCGGCTGGATGCGCGCGAGGAGACGCGGCATCGCTACGAGGTGCAGGTGCAGCCGGGCAGCGCGGAGCATCCGTTGCATCTGCAGGTCACCCGTTACAGTCATGGTGTCCCGCACACCTTCGTCTGGCACGAAGACTTCTTCACCGGGGACGAGTACCAGCGGATGACCACGCTCGGCAATGAGTTGCTCGAGCTGATGGGCGATGGCGCGAGCGTAAGCCGGGGCGAGCGTAGCGAAACCGTGGTGTCGTTCGGCGAAGCGTACGAATGGCTGCTCGAGGAGGCCAAGCGCGGCCAGCATGTGCAGCGTTACAAGGGCCTGGGCGAAATGAATCCGGATCAGTTGTGGGAAACCACCATGGATCCCGACAGCCGACGTCTGATGCAGGTCAAGATCGATGACGCGGTAGGCGCCGACCAGATATTCACAACGCTGATGGGCGACCATGTCGAACCGCGGCGTGAGTTCATCGAACGCAACGCGTTGATGGTGTCTAACCTGGATATCTAGCGCGGAAGGTCGGGCCGACAACGTGGCCCGTTCCCGTCCGAGCGCTACGTTTCCGCTGTCTTTTCAGCCTTGCTTTGTTCAGCTATAAGCGCGTCGGCGGCCTGGGCCAGGTCGTCGTAGACCGGAATATCGGCAAACGCCGGATCCCGGGAGTCGATGGGCTTTCCAGTACGCACACCGATTGGTCGTGCCGAGGCCGCAGACGCGGCCTCCATGTCGGATCGGCTATCCCCGATCATGGCGCATCCCTCGATCGACTGACCCAACCGCCGGGCGATGTCGTTGAATAGCCCGGTTTCCGGCTTCCGGCAGGTGCAGCCGGCATCGGGCGCGTGGGGGCAAAAGAAAATGCCGTCGATATGCGCGCCGAGATCGGCCAGCATGCGCGTCATCTTGTCGTGGATGGCGAACAGCATGTCGTAGTCGAACAGGCCGCGGCCGATGCCGGACTGGTTGCTGGCGACAACGACGCGGAAGCCCGCGTTCTTCAGGCGCACGATGGCCTCCAGACTACCCGGGATCGGCTGCCACTCGGAGGGCGTCTTGATGTAGGCGTCGCTATCCTCGTTGATGACGCCGTCGCGATCCAGGATGACCAGTTTCATGGCTTTATTGTACCGACAGACAGGAAATGTCCGCGACCTGTCGACACAGGCTGTCGAGCTCGTTGAGCAACGCCAGTCGGTTACGCTGTAATGAGGCGTCCTCACACATCACCATGACCTGGTCGAAGAACGTATCCAGTGGTTCCGCCAGCTCGGCCAGACGGGTCAGCGCAGTGTTGTAATCACGAGTGGCCAGCGCTGCCGCCATCGCATCCTTTTGTGACGCCAGTGCGTTTGCAAGTTCGGTCTCTGCCGGTTCGACCAGTACGCTCGGATCCAGACAGGTATCGATGCCCTCGCCGTTGCGCCGAAGGATATTGCGGATTCGTTTGTGTGCGCCGCACACGACAGCGGCGGTGGGCAGGGACACAAAGTCGGCGGTTGCCCGGATGCGCCAATCGAAATCGACCATATCCGTGATGTCCAGTGCGGTGACCGATTCGAACAACACACTGTTGAAACCCTGCTCACTGTAGTAGCCGCGCAGACGTTCCATGTGAAACATCCAAAGCGCATCGACGGTATCGTCGGGAGCCGTGACTGGTTGTAATGCGACCGCATCGCGTAGCGCGGCCCGGAGATCGAGCTCGATGCCGGCCTGAATGAGGGTCCGCAACAGGCCCAGGGCTGCGCGCCTCAGTGCAAACGGATCGCGGTCGCCACTCGGCCGTCTATTGATTGCGAAAATTCCGGCGAGCGTGTCCAGTCGATCTGCCAGCGCCAGAGTCTGCCCGGCGGGACTCGGGGCGATGGCGGCCCCGGCCTGGGCGGGTTCATATTGTTCCGAGAGCGCATTGGCCACGGTTTCGGGTTCCCCGGCATCCAGTGCGTAATATCGACCCATCACGCCCTGAAGTTCGGGAAACTCGTCCACCATCTCCGTGAGAAGATCCGTTTTCGCGAGGACCGCCGCGCGGTCCACAGTATCCGGATCCGCCTTCGTTTTCGGTGCGATATCTCGAGCGAGCGTGCGCACACGCTCGCTCTTGTCGGCCAGGGAACCCAACTCTTTCTGGAAACTGACCTTGGATAAAGCGTCAATATGGGCATTCAACCCGTGGCTGCGGTCCTGGTTCCAGAAGAACAGCGCGTCGGCGAGCCGCGGTCGTATCACCCGTTCGTTGCCGGCGATGACCTGCGCGACATCCCGGCTTTCGATATTGGCGATGGTGATGAAGCAGGCCTTCAGCACACCCTGCTCGTCCTCGACCGGGAAATAACGTTGGTGGCCCTGCAGGGTCGCAACCAGCACTTCCCGCGGTAACGTGAGAAACTGTGGATCGAACGTACCCGCGACGGCAACCGGCCACTCCACGAGAGCGGTGACTTCGTCGAGTAGATCAGCCTCGACCAGCGCCCGGCCGTCGAGCCGACGGGCAGTGGATTCGATCTGGTCGGCGATACGCTGCCGGCGTCCGTCCGGATCGGCGATAACGAACCCGGGCTGCTGGAGCACTGTCGGGTAGTCGTCGGCCGTCGCAAGCTCGATGGCGTCGGGATGGTGGAAGCGATGACCGTAGGTGCACCGCCCGGCCGGTATATTGAATACATCGAGTGCGACCGGTGCATCCCCGTGCAGGGCCAGTACCCAGTGTACCGGACGCACGAACGCGGCCCGCGATGTGCCCCAGCGCATACGCTTGGGAATAGGCAATGTATTCAGTGTGTTATCGACAGCCGGTTGGAGCAGCTTTGCGAGCGGCTTGCCCGGTTCCGTAGCCCGGTGCACCAGGCGCTCGCCCTTGTCGCTGTCCTCGCGCGCCAGCGCGTCCACCGATACGCCGACCGAACGGGCGAACCCCTGGGCCGCGGCGGTAGGCTTGCCGTTGTCGTCGAAGGCTATGGCAGTCGTTGGACCGGCCTTTTCGACCGCCGAGGGCTGTGTCTCGCCGGGCATGTCTGCGATCGCCACCGCCAGCCGCCTCGGCGTGGCGTAGCGGGTTACCGGGCCGTGTTCCAGACCCGCATCGGCCAGTGCGTTGGCCAGCCCGTGCGCAAAAGTATCGGCCAGTGCGCGCATGGCCTTGGGCGGCAATTCCTCGACGCCGATTTCGATGAGCAGGGTTGCCGTCATGCCGCCTCGCTGTTGTCGAGCATGGGAAAGCCGAGTGCCTCGCGGGAGGCGTAGTAAGCCTGGGCGCAGGCGCGCGCCAGGGTGCGGACACGCAGAATATAGCCCTGGCGCTCGGTCACCGAGATTGCGTGCCGGGCGTCCAGGAGATTGAATGTATGCGAGCATTCGAGCATGCGCTCATAGGCTGGCAGTGCCAGCTCGGCCTCGACCAGACGCAGACATTCGGCTTCGAACGCGTCGAACTGGGTGAACAGCGTGCTTACGTCGGCGTGTTCGAAGTTATAGCGTGATTGCTCGACTTCATTCTGATGGAAGACATCGCCGTAGCGGATGGTTCCCGCCGGCGAGTCCGACCACACCAGGTCGTAGACGCTTTCGACGTTCTGCAGATACATCGCGATGCGTTCCAGACCGTAGGTGATCTCGCCCGACACCGGATGGCAGTCCAGCCCCCCGACCTGCTGGAAGTACGTGAATTGGGTGATCTCCATGCCGTTGAGCCAGACTTCCCAGCCCAGACCCCAGGCCCCCAGGGTCGGCGATTCCCAGTTGTCCTCCACGAACCG
>Ga0206123_10002383_pt1 | contig 16442 bp, 16 predicted proteins | sample Helgoland_Spring_2_FD_160086 | JGI IMG/M metagenome (GOLD analysis project Ga0206123, IMG submission 160086) | Pelagic subsurface seawater microbial communities from Kabeltonne, Helgoland, North Sea - Helgoland_Spring_Bloom_20160316_1 | ecosystem: Environmental > Aquatic > Marine > Epipelagic ...
CCACCGCCAAGAACAAGCGTCTGCATCCTGAAAAGATGGAGACCAAGAAGTTTGATCCCGTGGTCCGCAAGCACGTGATCTACAAGGAAGCCAAGATCAAGTAAGCGTCCTGCCTGGCAAGGGACAAGAAAACCCGGTGCGTTCCGCGCACCGGGTTTTTTTATGCCCGTCAATAACAATAAATTTCATAATCACACAAAGGAGCTCTTTCTTCGCGGGAGACAACCGGGGCATACTCGAAGGCGCGTGAAGATGACAGTGAACGGTGGAAGCGTCAGCCGAAATCCGATAAAAAAACAATAAAAAACGACCGGTCATCGCTTCCATAACACCGGATGTCCGCTGGCTTCTCACGCAAGTGATTGATAGAAAAGGGATTAGTCGATAGATATGCAACATTGAAGGCTTGTGATATAGATCACAAAATTCCACTATCGATAAGGAACCGTCACTGATAACACCTTGGGGTGTGAGGGAGAGAACAATGAAATCGCTGACTGTCGTTACCACTGCATCACAAAAACTGGCCGCTCGTCTGTTCAGCCGCGGTCGCACCCAGGCGGACAAGCAGCGGGGCGCGAGTGCGCTCGAGTACATCGTGCTGGCCGCCGCCATCATCGTAATTGTTGGCTTGCTCGCTACTTCTGGCGCTGGCGACAAACTGATCGAAGTATTTGAGCAGCTCTTTAGTGATGCGGCCAGTGCTGGCGGTAGTGGTGGCACTGGTACTAGTCCGTAATGCACCCGCTATCAATGTCAGGTTTCCGGTCATGCAAAGGGGCGGTGGCATTGGAATTTCTAATGCTGTTCCCCTTTGTAGTCGCCATGCTCTACGCCTCGGCCATCTACGGCATCGTGTTCTTCAGCCAGTACCGGTTGCAGAATGTGGTGGACCGGGCCGTGGCCACGGCCTTGTATGTGGATCGCTCCGCATTTCGGGGCGAGCAGATGGAGACCGCCGTGGTCAGCCGCGCCAGCCAGGCGATGGGTGGCTTGGTGGCGGCCTTGCCGGGGCCATTGGCCAGTCTGGAGGTGGACGCTGCCACTTGCGCCGTGGAAACGGTGGGGGGCGTGGAAATGCTCCGTTGCGGATTGACCTACAACTACCAGGAAAACCCCATCGTGCCGGTGATGAGTTTCGGTATGCTGGGGACGTTTCCGCCGTTGCCGGACGAACTGACAGCGGAGGCTCGCGCCGCCTTCTAAGCAGAATTACAAGCAGTATGCGAACACGGATGTTTCGGAGGGGATATGGGTTCAAAAGTGTTGTACACGCTGCCGGCCCTGGTGCTCGCCCTACTGGCGCTGATATTGGCGTTGGTGGGGTTGAGCCGGGACCCGGAGCCGGTGACCGTGGTGTCACCGGAGGCGGCTTCCCAGGCCGGCCAGCAACAAGAGACGGAACAAGTCTACGAATACTGGGTTATCAGTCAGCCGCTGAACGCCGGCGAGACGCTCTCTGAGGACAAGCTGGTGGTGGTGTCCTCGCCCACACCGATCACCGACGCCTTAAGCGCCGACGAGACCGTCAACGGTCGCGAGCTGCGTCGCTATGCCCGCCCGGGCGAATTACTTTCCAGCCATCACCTTGAAAGCGGCGGCTCGCTGCCAGCCAATTTGCCGGAGGGTCAGCGCGCCATCGCCATCTCCGTGGACGACGTGGTCAGCGCCGGCGGCTTACTCCAGCCGGGGGATCACGTTGATGTGGTCACGGCGTTTCGGCGCTCTGATAAAGACGCACCGGTCGCCCTGGTGATGTTGCGCGATGTGCTGGTGCTGGCCGTGCACGGGGCGTTATCCGCCGGTGCCGAGGAAGGCGACGAAGCGGCCCGGCGCCGTAACAACACCGCTGTGTTGTCGGTGCCGGAAGAACGCGTGTCGGCGCTGATGCTGGCATCCTCGGAAGGCAAGGTGCGCCTCGCGGTGGTCGCCGGCCGGGCGAATTCGGATTCCGCCGATGGGCAACCCGGTGCCGATGAGGCGGGGGGCGCCGTTACGGCGACCGTCGCCGCCAATGAACCGGTTGACGAGGCGGCCACGGAACCCTTCTATTTCGACGATTTTTTCCCCGAGCGCAAAAAGCCCGCGCCGGCCGCGCCAAGGCCTTCGCCCGGCCAGCGTGTGCAGGTTTTCGAAGGCGCGGAATCAAGGAGCACCTATGTGCGATAGCAACCGTTTGCCCGGGGGGAAATGGCTGGTCCTGACGGTCGCCCTGGCGCTGTTGGGAGCCGGACCGGTGATGGCGCAAGAGATGGCGCAATCTCTGCGCATGGCGCCCGGCGATCAAAAAGTCCTGAATTTTTCCGAAGCGGTCACCAAGGTGGCCACCTCCAATCCGGAAGTCGCCAAGCTCACCGTCAGCGGTCGCCAGGAAGTATTGGTCACCGCCTTCAAGGAAGGTTCATCGGAGATCACCATCTGGCAGCGTGGTGACAGTCGCCCGATGCGAAGCAGTGTGGCGGTGGCCGCCACTCTGGGGGGCAACCTGCCTTACGGTACTCAGGTGCAGACGGATATCCGCGTACTGGAAGTCAGCCGCTCGGAGCTCAACAGTCTGGGCGTGTACTACGCCAACTTGTTTGACGACGGCAACTCCGCCATCGGGATCGCACCACCCGGTACCGGGTATCGGGGCTTTTCGGGGCCCGGCGCCGCGCAAAGCGCGATCAGTGCTGATGGTTTTAGCCTGTTCGGCTTTGGTAGCAACTCGTTGACCATCATCAACGCCCTGGAAGGCGGTGGCTTCGCCTACACGCTGGCGGAACCTTCCCTCACCAGCCTCAGCGGCCAGAGTGCGTCCTTCTTGTCCGGGGGTGAATTCCCCGTACCTACGCGCAGCGATACCAGCGGCGTGCAGATCGAATTCAAGGAATTCGGGGTCGGTTTGAGCCTGACCCCCACGGTGATTAGCGGCGAACAGATCATTCTTAAGGTGGCCCCGGAAGTCAGTGAGCTGGATTTCTCCGCCGGCGTTGAAACCGGTGGCGTGGCGGTGCCCGGCCTGCGGGTGCGGCGAGCGGAGACCACCGTGTCTCTGGCCCCCGGCGAGACGTTCATCATCAGCGGCCTGGTGAGTCGCAGCACCATCAATAACAGTGACCGGATTCCCGGTCTGGGCAACATTCCGTTGCTCGGTGCCTTCTTCCGTTCCAGCCGCATCTCCCGAGACGATAAAGAACTGGTGATGGTGGTGACGCCGCACCTGGTGACACCGCGCAAGGCCGGCGACCCGCCGGTGACTCTGCCCGGCGGCGCCTACCGGGAAAGCAGCACCCAATGGCTGGACATGGCCACGGAATCCCGTCGTGGCTCGCAACCCATTCGTCATGGAGTGAGCTGGTGAGCGATAACGATATTGTCCTGTCCGTCGTCGATGATCCCGGCATCAAAGCCTGGCTGGATCGGGTGGTTGAGGAGCCGTTTCGTCTGGAGTTCGTCAGCCGTGCCGATTTGACCCGGGTGCTGCGTCTGCTCGAGGCCACCACCGCCCATGTGGTGTTGGTGGAAATCAACGAAGCGGATCTGGATCAGTCCCTGGCAATCATTACCGCCTTAACCAGCGCGCGCCCCTGGGTCACGGTGATCACCGTGTGCACCCGATCCAATCAGGACTCTTTGCTGCAGAGCATGCGCGCCGGCGCGCGGGATAGTTTCCTGGCGGGCAACGATGCCGGCGAGATTCGCGACCGGCTGCGCCGGCATCAATTGGTGCGCAGCGGGCATTACGGCGATGAAAACCGTTCCTCGGTGAACAACCTGACTCTGGTCACCGGGGCCGACCCCACGGTGGACACGCGCTTCCTGGCCCAGAATCTGGCCATTGGTATTAATCGTCGTCACCCCCATTGGCGTTGTCTGGCGATCGATACCCAGCCCCGCGAGCGTGGTGTGTTCTATCTGGACGCCAGTAGTGAATTCACCCTGGATAACCTGTTGGCCAACCCGGAGACCCTGGACGAAACCCTGATCGATACCGCCTTGGAAGAGTTCCGGCCCGGTTTGCGCCTGCTCTCCGGAGGCGCCGGCAGTCACGCTCTGGACGGTGACCGCAGTGCGGATCTGTTCATCGCCCTGAACCGGCTGATGCAGATGTTCGATCACATCACCATTAATGTGGCGTCGCTGCAAAGTCAGTATTGGGTGCGGGCGCTTGGCGTTCATACCCGCCACCTTCTGGTCGGTATCCAGCCGCTGGTCGATCACGCCCATGCGGCTCGTGCGCTGGTGCATGATTGGGGTTCGCACCTGGGACGTGAAGGCCACATCGGGTTGGTCGTGGACGGTTATGACAGCGGCGTGCCACCGGATGCCGATGAACTGGCGGATACCGTCGGCGCGCCCCTGGCGGGCACCTTGCCGATAGATTGGCGCAACCGCTTGATGTCGGTGAACAGTGGCCGGCCGATTCTGGAACAATCTCCCCGTTGTGCCTACAGCCGTCATCTTGGCTCGTTGCTGGACGTGATGGACGGACAAACGGATGAGCCGCAACGCGGTGGTTTTCTGACTCGACTGTTGGGGAGTTAAGCCGTGGCCGGCCGTATTGACCAGGAATACCAGAAGCTCAAGGAGCGCGCCCACCGTTGGGTCGTGGAGCGACTGGATGAAGAAGGCATCGAAGTCGGCAAGGCCAGCCATGATGTCCTGGGCGAGTTTTCCAGAAACCATGTAGGGCAGTACATCTCCCATAACCGGGTGCCGCTGTCCACCCAGGATCTGAACCAGTTGGTTCGTGACATTCTTGATGAAGTCACCGGCTTCGGTCCGCTGGAGCCATTGCTCGCCGATGGCAGCATTAATGACATTCTGGTCAACGGCCCGGAACATGTGTTCGTGGAAGTGGCCGGCGTGTTGCAGCGGGCCAATACCCGTTTTATCAACGACGATCATGTGACCCGGGTAATCCGGCGCATGCTGGCGCCTCTGGGGCGGCGCCTGGACGAGGCCAGCCCGATGGTGGACGCGCGTCTCCCGGACGGTTCCCGCGTCAACGCCATTATCCCGCCGTTGGCCCTGGACGGTCCCACCATCAGTATCCGTAAGTTCACCGGCAACCATATGTCCGCCCAGGAGCTGATTGAAAACGGCTCCATGACCGAAGCGTGTCTGGACGTGCTGATACGGGCGGTGGAATCGCGCCGTAATATTATTGTCAGTGGCGGCACGGGCACCGGCAAGACCACCATGCTGAACCTTATCAGCCAGTACATACCGCGTGCCGAGCGTATTCTGACGATTGAGGATTCCGCCGAACTGGTGCTTAACCACTCGCATGTGGTGCGTTTGGAAACCCGGCCGGCGAACACCGAAGGCAAGGGGCGAATCACTGCCCGTGAACTGGTGGTCAATTCACTGCGGATGCGCCCGGACCGGATTATTCTTGGCGAGGTACGGTCCGCGGAGATCATCGAACTGCTGCAGGCCATGAATACCGGGCATGAAGGTTCGATGAGTACCATCCACGCCAATACCACGCGGGATGCCCTGGTGCGTATCGAGACGCTGCTGGCGGTCAGCGGGTACGACGCCAGTGAGCGCGCCATCGGCCGGCTGATCGGTTCCGCGTTGGACATTATTATTCAGTTGGTACGCATGCCCGATGGCCGCCGTATGGTGAGCGAGGTAGTGGCGCTAACGCCCACCGAAACCGACGCCTATCACATGGACTACCTCTACCGGAGCCACGAAACATGAGCGCCGTGGCACTGCTTGCCGCCGCTCAGACGCTGGCCGTGCTGGCGCTGCTTACCGTGGTCCTGCAGTGGTTATGGGCGCGTCGAAGTCATAAGCGGACGTTCAAGGAAGGTGTTCGTCGACGGCTGGAAACCCGCACGGATACCAACGGGAATACCGCGGCCCGGGTAATCGTCACGCCGTTGGAAAGTGTACTGCTTCGTGCCGACATTCATTTCTCTCGTACCCAGCTAGTGATTTTCGGGCTGCTGATTGCGGTCTTTCTAATCGTGGTATTGGTGATCAACGGGCCCTTGGTGGCGTTGATCACCACGGGCCTGATCGCCATCGCCCTTTGGATGTACTGGCGGTTTCGTTTTCAGCAACAACGGCGCCGCATCTATGAAGAGCTGCCCGGGCTGATCGACACCACATTGCGCTACATGAGCGCTGGCCGTTCGCTGGATAACGCCCTGGTTGAATCGTTCAATGATGCTCCGCCTGTGTTCGAGCCGTTGGCGTTCCGGCTGCGCAACGCGGTGGAAGCCGGACGGGATTACACCAGTTTGTTCGAGGACTTCGGCGGGCTCTATCGAATACCTTCCTTGGTGCTGGTTTCTATTGCCCTGCGTACCTCCGCCCGTTTCGGTTCGTCGATCCGTCCGGTCCTCAGTCAGGTGGCGACCTCGCTGCGCTCGCAGCAGGAATTGCGTCGGGAGTTCATGGCGGCGACGGCGGAAACTCGTTTCACCGCCGCCGCGTTCGCGCTGCTGCCATTGGGGCTGGCGGCCTACATGATCCTGATGAACGAAAACTATTCCCGTGTTTTGCTTGATACCGACACGGGGCATTTGATGCTGGCCATCGCCGGCGGCCTGCAAGGCCTGGGTGTCGTCATCATCTGGCGAATGATTCAGGGGGTGGGGCGTGAGTAGTCTGTGGTTCGCCGCCGCCGCCGTGGTGGCTGTGTTGGCGCTATGGGTCGCTTGGGTTAAGACGCCGCAATGGGCCCGCCGTGCCCGTGTTAATGCCCGTCTGTACAGATTGGCGGATCAAGAGGAAGAAGCGTCCAACTTCTGGTTGGCGAGGCTCGCCAGCCAGTTTACCGAATCCTCCATAGCACGCGGCGATTTCCAAGAGATTCGTGAAGCTTATGCCGCCACCGGCCGTACCCGTGAGCAGGCGCAGCTTCTCTACCTGGTGTTCTGTTGGCTTTTGCCGGCCATGGTGGTGGTCGGCGGTTTCCTGTTCTTTGGTCTGATCGGAGGCATGGTGGTGGCAGCGCTGGCTTTTATCGTGCCACGCCGCACCATTCGCGCCATGGGCGAAAGCGCCGAACAGCGGCAGAACCTGGAAGCCGTCGAACTTTGCCATCTTACCCGTATGTTGATGGAGGCGGGGCTGTCCCTGGAAAGAGTGTTGCGGTTGATTGCCGGCCAGGCGCGGCCACTCTTGCCGATGCTGTCCAGCCGTCTGGATCGTTTCAATCGACTGATGGAGTCCGGTGCCGAACGAACTCAGGCCTTGGATGAGTTGGGCGAAAACCGTCGTATTCCGGTACTGCGTAACTATGTGGTGCTGATGAAGCAAAGCAGCCAGCTCGGTGCCGGTGTCTCCACAAGTCTTGATCAAATTATCGAAGAGGCGCAGAACGTCGAACGTAACCGTGTGCGAGAAGAGACCAACCGGATCGGCGCCAAAATGACCGTGGTGATGATGGCGTTTATGTTGCCGGCCCTGTTTATTCTGATCGGCGGCCCGGCGGTGATTTCCATCGCCGAAGCGCTGACACAGTAGTGACAATATGAAAAGCGGGATAAAAAAGAAGGGAGTGAACGGATGCGAGTAATCATCATCGGGTTGACCATGGCGGCGCTGACCGCCGGTTGTGCCCACCAGCCCGAACGCGCCGGGCAGGACAACCGTTTCTACCCGGGCGACTTGTCCTGCGACGCCCGAATACAGCCGGAGCAGCAGGTGCAGCTCGATATGGTCGACAACCTGATGAGCCGGGAGCGAAATCATGCCGCCCTCGCCCAATTGGAAGCGAAGCCACTCGGCACCGTTGATCACTGGGTGCGCTACGGGCAATTGCAGGCATCCACCGGGCACCTCGATCGGGCGGAAACCATATTCCAGGGCTTGGTTGATCGTTGTGGCACTGGCCGTAGCCATCATGGTTTGGGCATGGTCCTGCTGAAAAAAGACAAGGTACTGGCGGCGTTGGACCACCTGGAAATTGCCCGAGAGCGTGCCCCGGCTTCCGCCCAGGTCCGCAATGATTACGGCTATGTATTGCTGATGGTTGGCGACTACGAAGACGCCGCCTACGAGCTGCGCACCGCTATCGAGCTCGGCGAAGGCCAGGGGCCGGTCCGGCAAAACCTGGCGGTAGCCTATCTGCTCACCGAAAACTGGGGCGGGCTGGAATGGATGCAGCAACAATATAATCTCACCAGTGAAGAACGGGCCTACGCGGAGCGCCTGGCTGAGCAATTCGGGAGATAGAAAATGAGATGCGCAATCGCTCTATTACTACTTTTACCCGCCATTGCCATGGCGGACGGAGCCCCTCCATTTGGTATGTCGGGGGACGTGACTGGCACGCAGCGAACGCACGACGTCGGCGCCGCAACCCAGCGCGCCCTCGAACAACAGCGCCACTCGTCGCCCGCCGAACAAAGCGAGCTTTCGGTGCCGGTGTATATCGACACCCAGCGTCGTCTTGCCGACAGCTTTAAGCAGCCGATTCCGGAATCCTTCGGCGAGCAAACGCGGGACGAGGAGTAAGCCCACATGAACCGTCAGCGAGGCGCGCTCACCGTCATCACCCCGTTATTGATGGTGCTTGTTATCTTGCTCGGCGTGATGGCGCTGGATGGCGCCCGTTTATTCTCGCTGCGTAAGGAAATGCAGAGTCAGGTCAATGCGGCTGCTACCGCCGCTGCTGACGGGGCTCAGACTTGTGGCGGGCAGGCGATTTCCCTTGCCAATATGCGACGGCGGGCGCTGGTCGCGGCCCGTGCTCAAGGATTTCAGGGCGAAGACAGCGAAATTATTGTTAAGGCCGGTTTGATAGAAGATGCTGAGGATAGTGGCGAAGTCGCTTTCCGAGAAACTCAGTTTTTGGATCAGAGTAACGCTGTGTTGGTTCGTTATCAGCGTGAGGAAAGAATCTCATTATTACTTCCTGAAGCTTTATTTGGCACAGTTATCGTGGACGTTAATGCTGCTGTCAGAAAAGAGGCGACCGCCACTTTGAGCGCGGCAGGTAGCACGGCCGGAGTAGGAGGTGGTTTGCTAGGCGCCCTGCTCGGCGCGATATTACGTGATGACGGCTATGTCCTCGATCCAACCAGCCTGTCCAGTTTGACAGGCACAACAGTCCAGCTTGGTGAGCTACTCAACACTTTGGGGGTGAACGATATCGCGGGGCTGCTTCCTTTAAGTGGCTCAGACCTTGCTGGTGCACTTAGTACGATATCGGGGGCTGCATCCCCGCTAGGGCAAACACTCGACGATATTGCGGGCGCCGCTGGTATTGAAACTATCAAAGTTGAAGATGTCCTCAGTGTAGTCGGTGAAACGGAGGTTTCCCCAAATAGTCAATTCCCGCTTTACGACGTTGTGATCAGTTTGGTACTCAATGTCGCGAAACAACAACAGCCTGGAGATGATGGTCTCCTTGCATTACCTATCGATATTGCTGATCTCACGATACCTTTATTGGCAGATATTAGAGCAATTGATGTCGGTCTGCATGTGGGTGAGCCGCCTACACTGGCGTTGGGCCCGGCTCGCCGAGATTCAGGCGGCGATTGGGTGACGAGGTTTTACGCACCCGATATCACTCTGGCCGTCCAGGCAGATATTCGTCTAGTGAACGTGGATGTAGGCCTGGCGTCGCTAAACTTAGCAAGTTTGATCGTGCCATTGGCGGTTGCGGTGGGTGGGGGCGAAGTCGAGTTTGTAGCTTCTGACTGTGCTCGCGGTAATAACAATGATGCCGAAGTAACGGTTGATCTGCACCGGGAGGTTGCTCGAATAGCAACAGGTTCGGTAACGCCTTCAGGGACGCTTAACATGGAGGATATTGATGCTCGTGTTGGTACGCTTAAACTTCTTTTTATCCCTTTAGTGGACCCCGCGATTCACCTTAAGGCAGGGCTGGACGTTTCGGTTCCGGCGGAGGACCAAACCGTTACGTTTGATCCACGTTACCCACTTTATTGTTCGCAAGAGGACGGCTGCCAGAAGCAGATTTGGGAGGATCAGGGGGCGGGTCTGGATGGCCTTGATCTTGGCGTAAACTTGAAGAAAGTGGAGTTGCTTGGTTTGGATCTTGGTTTTCTTTTGGCACCTATTAAGGATTTGCTCGAAACTCTTCTCAATAATGTGGTCAGTAGCCTGGCGCAGTCGATAATCAATCCCTTGTTACAAACTTTGGGCGTTGGGCTTGGAGGCATATCCGTTACCGTATCTGGCGTCGATCAAAACAATATTCAGATCATTCAAGATATACCACTTTCAGATGAGTGATATTTCCGTAATGGTTTGACCGAATTAAAAAATAGCGCCTGTTTGCACGGTCTTCTGCTTCAGGTTGAACGAAGATAGAGCAATTATTTTCTATGGATGGTTTTCAATATTTCTGGCTAAAGCTATGGGCAAGAGATGGTTGGATACTATCCCTTTTGATGTTGAGCACATCTTTTTCTGCTTTGTTCGCATTTTTTGTTGGTGAGAGTGAACGTTTTTCGATATTAATCTACCCCGGCGTGGCGATTTTCTCCTTATCCATGGTGCTTCTAGGGTCCTTTATCGCTTACAGTTTGTACTTGCTGTTTTGGATGAGGCCGCATCGCCCTTTTACTTTTCTGGTCGTCAAAGTAAAGGCGATAATCGGGCGAGTGGGTGTCGCCAGCGTCGCCGTCATGATGCTATTTTTTTCCTTTTTTTTCTCCGCTTTATCTTCACTCAAAACACTGATCCCTATCATCAGTCCTTTTCATTGGGACTATTTTTTTTCGGAAATGGACAGAGCGCTCCTGGGTGGTTATCAGGCGTGGAATTGGGTGCACCCGATGGTTACTAGTTTCGATATGACCATGCTTATAAATGCGTTGTATAACGGCTGGTTTTTCTTCGTCTTTGGTATGCTGTTCTGGCAGATTCTGGACGTATCTCGTCCAAGCCGGCGTGAGCGATATCTTATAAGCTATATATTGTGCTGGGTGATCAACGGTACTGTTCTAGCAATGATATTTTCATCGGCGGGCCCAGCGTTCTATGGCCGCCTTTATGTGGATCAAGCTAATCCTTATCAGCCCCTGATGACGTACCTGGCGACCGCCAACGAAGGCGGCCCTGTCTGGGCTTTGGGCATACAGGACTATCTTTGGGACGTTTATAGCCAGGGAGCGCTGCGCCTGGGGTCCGGCATTTCAGCTATGCCGAGTATGCATGTGTCGTTGGCTTGGCTGGGTTTCCTGCACTTCTGCAAGGTCCATGTCGGGCTGGCGACCTTGGTGTTTGGCTACGTGCTGGTAGTACTGGTGGGGTCGGTTCATCTGGCGTGGCATTACGCGGTCGATGGTTTGCTGGCAATACTTACGACCACTGTTATCTGGCTGGTCGTCGGTGCGTGGGTGCGTTCGAGGGAACGTCGCAGCCCGCCCTTTCAGGGGCGGGCTGCTGACATCGCTTAGCTTGTTAGGCTTTTGCCGGCTGTACCCGGTAGCCTTTCAAGGTCGCCACGAAATCCTGCAGTGCATGAATCCCGGATTCTTCCGCGTCGCGGCACCATTGCGCCAGAGCTTCCAGCATCTCCGTGGAGTTACGGCTGGTCTGGCTCCAGATCGACTGCAGGCGTAGCCGGTAGTCGTAGATCGTGGCGAGGGTGTCGTTGTGCTCTGTGAGCGTGGCCAAACGGTGTTTGTGACGGCTTTTAAAGAACCGCTGGTCGCGATATAGAAGCGCCCGCGCACGGCTGTAGAAACCACGGGTGGCTTCGCAGGCGCGTGCTTTTTCCTGTTCGAATACCGGCTTGATCACCGCGCGCCGGTATTGGGCCATCACCTGGAAGCGGTGCTGAAAGACAGCGCGCAGGGTGTCCAGATCGACCGCGGGTTTGCTGTTGGAGTGATCGACCACCGGTTTGGGGGCCACCTTCTTTACCTTCGCCAGATTCAGCATTTCAAACAGCCGGATCCAGGCCCAGCCCATATCGAACTCGAAGCGCCGGATCGATAGTTTGGCGGAGTTGGGGTAGGTGTGGTGGTTGTTGTGCAGCTCTTCGCCGCCGATCAGGATGCCCCACGGCAGCACGTTGCGGGACGCGTCGGCGCACTCGAAGTTGCGATAGCCCCAGTAGTGGCCGATGCCGTTGATGACACCGGCGGCGAACAGGGGAATCCAGATCATTTGTACCGCCCAGACGGTCGCCCCGAGGACGCCGAACAGGGCCAGATCAATGGCGCCCATCAGGGCAATGCCCATGAAGGTGAAGCGGCTGTAGACGTTGCGCTCCATCCAGTCGTCCGGGCAACCGGCGCCATACTTATTCAGCGTTTCCTGGTTGACGGCTTCGGCCTGGTAGAGCTCGGCGCCTTCACTGAGGACTTTGCGGATACCCAGCACCTGGGGGCTGTGCGGGTCTTCTTCCGTGTCGCAGCGGGCGTGGTGCTTGCGGTGAATGGCGGTCCAGGCGCGGGTGTTCTGGCCGGTGGTGAGCCACAGCCAGAAGCGGAAGAAATGCTTGAGCGCCGGGTGCAGGTCCAGGGCCCGGTGGGCGGAATAGCGGTGCAGGTACACGGTCACGCTGACAATGGTGACATGAGTCATGGCCAGGGTGATGAGCACCAGAGTCCAGGGGCCGGCGGAAATCAGGCCGCTGGAGATAAAATTCAGTACGTCGTTCATGGCGGAAACACAGTTGTGGAACCGCGAGGGTTCCAGGTTTTCGGGGTCGGTGTTGAAGCTACCGGTCACCGGTTACAGCGTAGTGACTAGCGGGTCAGGAGCAGGTGACCCTCGGAGTGTACCTGAGCCTGCCAGCCTGGCGCCAGATAAACCGTGCCCACCGGCTCGAACACCAGGGCGGGGCCTGTTAGGACCTGCCCGGCGGCCAAAGTGTCGCGGCGATACACGGGCACCGCGCCATCCAGACCCGGTAAGCGGGCCTCCCAGGCCGGCAGCCCGTCACCGCCGGCCAGTGGGGTGGGGGTCGGCGGACGGGCCGGCGCCTGGCAGCGCACGCGTACGTTGACGCGCCGCACCGGCAGGGCCAGGCGGTGTCCGTAGCGGTGCTCGTGGAGCCGGTGGAAAGCGGCTTCCGCCGCCAGCGGATCGCCGTCCCAGGGCAGGCTCAGCGTCGAAGACTGGCCCTGATAGCAAAGGTCCAGTGTCACCTCGGTGGTGATGTCGCTGTCCGCCACGCCTTCGGACGCCAGTTCCTGACGACCGCGCCGCTTCAATGCCGCCGCCAGGTCGGTGACCCGATCCCCCTCGGCGCCCGCCGGTAGCGCCTGAATCAGCTCGCGTTTACGCGGCGCGTACACCAGCCCTTCGGCGGACAGCACCCCGGCGCGGATCGGCATCACCGCCCGGCGCATGCCCAGATTCTCCGCCAGGGCGCAGACGTGCAGGCCGCCGGCGCCGCCGAAACTGACCAGTTGGAAGTTCGCGGGGTCAAAGCCTTTCTGGATGGAAATCACCCGCAGAGCCTGGCTCATATGCTCGTTGGCAAGCTCGATAATGCCGTGGGCGGCGCGGACCGTGTCCAGCCCCAGGGCGTCCGCTACCCGGGCCACGGCGGCCGCGGCGGCGTCCGGGTCGAGGGCCAGGCTGCCGCCCAGGGCGAATTCCGGCTGCAGACGCCCGAGTACCAGATTGGCGTCGGTGACCGTGGGTTCCAGGCCGCCTTTGCCGTAACAGGCGGGCCCCGGGTCGGCGCCGGCGGATTGCGGGCCCACGTGCAGCAGGCCGGCGTCGTCGACGTGTGCCAGGGAGCCGCCGCCGGCGCCGATGGTGTGCATGTCCACCATCGGCACCGCCACCGGATAGGGGCCGATGTGCCCGCTCTGGGTAAGGCGGATGTCGCCGTCGAGCAGGGCGACGTCAGTGGACGTACCGCCCATGTCAAAGCTCATCAGGTGGTCTTCACCCAGGGCCCGGCCCAGCCTGTGGGCGGCGCTGAGCCCGCCCGCCGGGCCTGACAGCAGCAGGTTCACCGCTCGCGCGGCGGCCTGCTCGGCGGCCACGGTGCCGCCGTTGGATTGCATGATGGTCAACGGCGAAGGGGTGGTGTGGGCCCTCAGGCGCTCAATATAATGATGGATGCGCGGCGCCAGCCAGGCGTTCAGCCAGGTGGCCATGCCCCGTTCGTATTCGCCGCGGGTAGGCAGTACCTGGCTGGACAAGCTCACCGGCAGGCCGGCCGCTTCCAGGGCTCGGCCCAGTCGCTCTTCATGGCTCGGGTCCAGATAGGCGAACAGCAGATTCACCGCCACCGACTCCGGGGCATGGGTACGCACCCGAGCCACCAGATCCTCGATCTGCCGGTCGTCCAGTTCGGTGACCGGCGAACCGTCGGCAGCGAGCCGCGCCGGCACGCTTTCCACCGGCGTGTCCTTTAAGGCCGTGGGGGCGGCGCCGGGCGTCAGGTTATACAGCTCCGGACGGTTCTGGCGGCCGATCAACAGCACGTCTTCAAGCCCCTGGTTGGTGATCAGGACAGTGCGTGCGCCCTTGCCCTCCAGGGCCGCGTTGGTGGCCACGGTGGTGCCGTGCACGATCACCAGCGTCCCGGTGGCGAGACGATCCTCCAGGCCCATTTCCCGGATGCCCTGCAAGATGGCTTGTTCCGGCGCCGACGGGGTCGACAGTACTTTGTGGATGCGGGGTGCGCGCTCGCCCAGCAAGACGAAATCCGTAAAGGTGCCGCCCGTATCGACACCAAGCCAGTATGAGTCCACATCAAGTGGATAGGACATGTCGTCTCCCCGCACAGGGTGTCTCCGTTGCCTGTGACCGTTACAATTCAGGGCCTTATCGTACCAGGATAGCCCATGCCCGAATTACCTGAAGTCGAGACCACCCGGCGGGGGATCGAGCCCCATGTGGCCGGACGCACTCTCACCGCCGTCACGGTGCGCGAGCCGCGCCTGCGTTGGCCGGTGGACGCCCGGGTGTCGGAACTGGGGGAACGGCGGATTCTGGGTCTGCGGCGACGTGCCAAGTACTTGCTGATGGATCTCGGTGACTTGCACCTGGGCATTCATCTGGGCATGTCCGGCACCCTGCGGGTGGTGGCCGGCGGTACGCCCTTGCGCAAACACGACCACATCGACCTGCATCTGGACAGCGGTCAGTTACTGCGTTTCAACGACCCGCGCCGATTCGGCGCCCTGCTCTATCTTGCCGAGGGTTTGACCCATCCGTTGTTGGCGAATCTGGGGCCCGAGCCCTTGGACGACGGCTTCACCGGCGACTGGCTGCACCAAAGAAGCCGGGGCCGCCGGGTGTCCGTGAAGAGCTTTATCATGGACAACGCCACGGTGGTCGGCGTGGGCAACATTTACGCCCAGGAAAGCCTGTTCCTGGCCGGCATCCATCCCAGCCGCCCGGCCGGGCGCATCAGCGCCGCGCGCTATCAGCGTCTGGCCCTGGCGATACGCTCGGTGCTTGCTAAGGCCATCGAGGCCGGCGGCACCACCCTGCGGGATTTCACCCGCGCGGACGGACAGCCGGGTTACTTCGCCCAGCAACTGTTGGTTTATGGCCGTGCCGGCGCGCCCTGTCCCCAGTGTGCCGCGCCACTGCGTGCCAGCCGGCACGGTCAGCGCAGCACGGTGTACTGTCCGCATTGTCAGCGCTGAACACCTGCCGTTTGTCCGATCGGGCTTGCCGGGGCCGTATTGCCGGTGTAATAACAAAGATGTAGATTGTGACCTGATTGTGGGAAGAACAAATACTTAGGAACGACAATGGCGGTGTTTTCGAGCATTCGTCAGTACCCAAACGATAAGAAGCAAGAGGGAACCACCATGAAGCGAGCCTTGCGCATGGCCGCGGCCACTGCCCTCGCCTCGACGCTTTCGTTCGCCAGTGCCGCCCAGGCCCGCGATATGGAACTGGAAGGCGCCCGTCCGTCCGCATTCGCCATGTTTGGCGATGCCTTGATAGTGCGTCCGGTGATGACGGCGGCCACGGTGGGCGGCGCGGCCATTTATGTGGTCACGCTGCCGTTCAGTCTGATCGGGGGAAACGTCCAGGAAGCCGGGGGAACGCTGGTTGTTGATCCCGCCGCCACCGCTTTCGTGCGTTGCCTCGGCTGTACGCCGCAGCAGCATGATCGCAACCAATCCGACAAAGCCATTCGCCAGGCCAGCCGCGACTAAGCGTCGCGCCGGACCCAGGCCACAATAAAAAGCCCGCCGAGGGAAATCCACGGCGGGCTTTTTTGTGGGCGGTGTTTTTGTAGGAGCGGGCCCCGCCCGCGAAAGGCAAGCGAAGCTTGCCGGCGGGATACCAGAGACCTTGTTGATGCATCGTTTTTCCGGCTCTCTGGAATCCCGCCGGCCGGCTTTGCCGGCCTTTCGCGGGCAAGGCCCGCTCGCACGAAATCCGGCCTTTCGCGCGAAAGGCCCGCTTGTATGGTTTCCCGGCAAGTCTTAAGAAGGAGACTTGTCGGGGTGGAGGGACCAGGTCCGCTTCTGACCGTTGGGTACAGACTGTGGGAGACATGGCCCCACCCCGCACCTTCAAAC
>Ga0206123_10002386_pt1 | contig 16427 bp, 21 predicted proteins | sample Helgoland_Spring_2_FD_160086 | JGI IMG/M metagenome (GOLD analysis project Ga0206123, IMG submission 160086) | Pelagic subsurface seawater microbial communities from Kabeltonne, Helgoland, North Sea - Helgoland_Spring_Bloom_20160316_1 | ecosystem: Environmental > Aquatic > Marine > Epipelagic ...
ACCGACATATTTTGATATATCATTTCCGTAAACCATCAAATTTCTCATAGCATTTATCAGTAAATCGTCAAAATCAAGGACTTCTTCGGTGAGATTCGTAATTGCCTTTCGCATGGCTGCGTTTTTCCCACCACTAATTTTGTATTTGTTAGCCGTAAGACTGATGGTACGCACTGCACCATTTAACTCGGGGTCGTAGTTAAGCATATTATCGTAGAGGTCAAACTCATTAGTATAGTCGTAGTTGTCACGAAAGTCATTTGTCTCTTTGACGATATTATCAATACCTGCCGCCATAACAGTAAATGGTGTACGCTCACTGCGACTGGCGGTGCGATTCAAAGGTACAACTTCTTCGGGCTTTTCGCTTGCGCCAACAAGCCTTCTTGAAAATGGGTTCCACCACGCCATGTTAATAACCACAGTACGGGTGCTATTTGAAGGTTAGTGAGTTTTAAGGATTATGCTCCAAATCTTGGGTATTTTCCTTGAGGTTTATTCCTTTTTCCGTACTTTTTCTTGGGATTTTTCTTTTTGCCCCAACCACCCATGCTCGTACTTTTGGTACTCATGGGTATAAAATCAGTAGTGCGTGGTTTGAATTGGTCTATTGCGTGAGCAAAAGCCATGACAGTATCGTTGTGCTTTCCAACATCTTTTATTTCTCCGTTCTTCCACACATGAGTTTCCAATTCATCAAGGATGATACCGACCTTCTTGCGAGTATCAACATCACCGAATGGGAATACGATTAACTCTCTCTCAAACCATACACGCAGGCGATTTAGTAGCCCTTGCTTAAGACCTTTGTTGGATGCTTTGGAAGCACGATAGTCAATGTGTCCACCCTTTTGCTGTATCACTGTCTCGTACAATCGCTGAAAACCTACATCTTCTGCGGCAACAGGGGACTTGTACAGTTTAGCCCACTCAATAATAACATCTGCCTGTTTGTCCGGCGGGAAATCATTTCGTCGCCACATATCAACAAAGTGTACATACCCCTCATCATCTTGGCGTAAGCATATTAAGACGGAGTAGTCTTTACCTATACCATGAGCGGGGTCAAAACCGAGGACGAAATTGAAGGAACCGTCATTGAATTGAGTATTGAAACCGCCGAAGGCACTTATGTCTATGTTTTTTCGGATGAGGTTCCTGTTGAAAACTTGGGCATCATCGTCCACGACCTTGCACAAATACTCTTGGGCGAAAGCGAGGTCGTCGTCCATGCTGATTTTCTGTTCCAACAAAAACTCGGTGGGACGGAATTCGGGCCAAAGTGGAGATAGTGGGGTTTCGGGGTCAGCCCTATGCTCATCCCAATTAGGGAACGCTGACCAAATACCGGACTTCCAAACAGCCTGCGCCTTTTCGGACAGCATCTCGGTTTGGTAAAGGTCTTTGTGGGACATGGGCGTGCCTACAACGAAGCAGGAAGTGTTAGGGTCAAGCATAGGCGTAACTACCTTCTTGAACCAATCACTCACCGAATCCATAGTCATATCCCCCATTTCGGCCAGTACATCATCAAGAGCGACGACCGCAGGGTGTTCTCCACGAATAGCAGAGCCGACACCGGTTGCTTGAATCCAAGCGCCGTTGGTAAATTGAATCTTTTGCTTGTTGGACTTGCGCTCATCAAGGTATTTTCTCAACTCGGGGTGTCTTCGCATATCTGTTTTGATTTCCTCAAGACGGTTTGTAGCCTGTCGGATAGAGGCGGAGAACAACCATACTTCCATAGGGTTGCCGTTACGCTCCTCAAATAGACACATATGCAAAAGTTTCACACGAAGGGTTGCTGATTTACTGTGAGAACGAGGAGCAATGATACAAACACGGTGTACAGATGCGCCTTTTCTATCCTCATATAAACGCATCCACTCTTCTATATGGTCAGCCCACTTGTATTCCGGTGACAACCACTCATAAAAGTGGCGTATGTCATGACGGGAACGCTGAAAGTTAAAGTTAGGCATTACCAAAACGGCCACCACCAACGCTTACTGAAAATGCCGTTTCTTAATTGTTGGCTATCCATTGCGTTGACGATATACATTTCTAAATTCTTATCCATTATTGCTCACCCATCCTTATGATATTAGGTTCCCCTGTTCTTACGATTCTGTATGTGCCGCAGTGCTTCATTCTTTTATCTTCCTTACACCATCTTTTGCAGGCACTACTTCCACGACGGAAGGCAGTCCTACCGCACTCATTACAAGTACGCTTTTTTAGCGGAAGACAAGACCTTGTACGGAACGGCATGATTAGTCCTCGTGCGTTACTGGGGCGAATAGAGAGCCTATGTAGCCCTCTTCCTTGTCAATGAGATAAGCCGCAAGTCCTGCGGTGGAGGTAGTGTAGCCGGAACGGGCGTGGTATCGGTCGTGTCCTGCGAGAGAGGGCATTTGCACGATAAGGCAACCATCACCCTCGGTAAGTCGCTGATGGTGTAGGTGACCGTGGAACCACACTTTGTGGGCAGTTAGTCCCCATTGTTCTCGTGCCTCAACAGCCATAAGTCCCGCCATGTTTGTCTTGCGAGATAGACCGTCACCGTGAGTAAAGCCAAGGAGTGTATCTCCGTAGGTTATGTAGCGACGGTTGTTGGGGCTAATAGCGATAGTCACATCTTCTACATCTTCGTATGCGGCTGATAGATACATCATTAGGGCAATGGTGGAATGACGGTCGTGGTTTCCGGCCATCATAACTATTTCAACAGGAGCAACTTGGCGTAGAAGGTCAATGTGTTCTCGGGCAAGACGGCAACCGGTGACAAGGATTTCAGCAGGACTTCCGCACATATCTTGCGGTGTACCCTTGGTAGTCGTACCTGCGTCATTATCAACATGGAACCAGTCGGAACCTGCACCAACAAAGATTTTTTCGGGGGAGACAGGTATGCGCTCAATGAGGGATTGAGTCTTTTCAAACAGGCGCTTACGAGCCTCCTCAAAGTTGTATGTCTCTCCGACCTCATCAACCCACCCATGCTTACCCCAATGGAAATCAGTAGGGCATACTACGAGAGCGTAGGGGCGAGAAGTCTTTTTTAGTTTAAGGCGTGGTACTGTTTTCGGGGCTTTGGTGAGGTTTCCTCGCATATGCGTAAGAACTTCACGGTCAAGGTTCATCCAACGCTCGGCTGCATCGGCAAGGGCGGCACGCTCTTTCTTGGCGGCTTTGATTTGAGAAGCGTACATTTTTCGGGAAATGATAGCGGAGGCAATATCGTCTTCGCTGTTAGTAATTATTTCGTTAGTGGTGATTGCAGGGGATGAACGGGTAACGCCGAAGGTTCGTCGCCATCGGTGAATAAAGTCGGTAGTCTTGTTGTGCTTGCCTGCTATCTCGGAAACCTTAACACCGGAAGTGTAATCGTGAAGGATGGACTTATGCTCATCCCCATCAAGCGTGTGAGCAACCTCTCCAAAGATAAGGTAGTAGGTGTCATCAGTTTCGTCATATGTGTAGGGGACTGAGTTTTGGTATTCGGTTTTTATGAGGTGCATCTCCCAACCCTTGGTTGTTTTTTCGGGGTGGTTAGCAGCGAGAAAGCGAGCGAAAGCAATCCGTGAAGGAAAGTCTTCGGGGTCGTACTTTTCAATAATGTCTTGAGTGTCCATTGGTTAGTAGGTACTCACGCCACTTTATCAAGGTTTGGGAAAAAATATCCAAAAAAATTTGTGGTGCTTGGCTGTTCCTTGTGGGTGAGAAGACTTGGTTTTTGGCGGCATGAAATGCAAGGCTGCCGCTGCTCAAGAGAGGCCCCCCACCCCTCCGAGGAAAGGAGGGGGGCGCTGTTCAATTTCGTGGCCGAAATTGGGGGTGTGTCTATACTGGGAGGCTCATTCACTCAAGGTTCTGTGATTCCTGCCCGATGAACTCAAACAATGCAATAACTTGTGTCATCTGTCGTTCTAATCGTGCGACCTGTGCTTCAAGTTCTGCGACCTTGTTATCATGTGGTGTCACCATGTCGCTCACTGCCTCATTGAGGTACTTCTCTGCCTTCTTGACATAGTTGTCAAGGTCGGCCTTTGTCAGTACCTCTTCGGTTGTTTCCAACGCAGTAATGCGTTCAGCGTGGGCGTTAACTGTGGTCAACACATCAGTGACTTGACGGTATGCTTCATCATGCGCCACTGTGTGTATGTGCGTTCCAAGCGCTAACACTATGTTCTCAATTTCTTTCTTCTTGTGTATGCTCATATGTTTCTATGCCTCCTTCGGCAATCATCGTACAGGCTCCCCACATATAAACCCCCATGTGGGATAACCGCTATTTTGCCCTGTTTTTTGACCGCCGAACACCAACCGGAGCGCAGCGCAGCGGAATAATAACTATGTATAGTCTTCCTTTTAAGGGGCCATCTTTTCTCCGAGAGAGAGAGAAAGAGAGAGCCCCGCCGCCCTCCAAGGAAGGCGACAGGGCGTTGACCTGTTTGTGACCAAACAGGTAGTTATGTCATGGGTTGATGACTGCTTCACTTGGTTGGTATGAAGCACGCTGCATCCCCGAATAGTTGGCGTTGCTGCATTTCTAATGCTTCTTCGGCTCGGCGGGTTGCTGCTTTGTCAAGATACCACTCGGCTTCAATTTCCAACTCTCTGATTAGGTCATCAATGTCTATGCACTCTTCAAGTTCCCAATGGGACACCGTATCAAGTGCGGTGAATACACACTCAAGCACTTGGCTGTTCTCAAGTGTAGTGGATGCCGCCATTATTTCCGCAAGGAGTTTTTGCAGTCGTCCTGTTGGCTTGGTTGTATCGTATTTTTCGTCTATTGTTATCCCCCCTGTTCTCTCGTAAGATACCCATGCTACAAGGCTCTCGTATATAACCCCACCGAATAATCAATAATCAATAATAATTATGTATAGTCTTCCTTTTAAGGAGCCACTTCTGCGATGAGAGAGAGAGATGGAGAGAGCCCCCTCCAACACCGAGGTGTTGGAAGGGGCGTTGACCCGTGTCATGGTTGAACGGGTAGTTGTGTCATTGTTGAGTGACTGACTCACTGATGCGCTTCATAATCAAGGCAGATTTCTTTTGCCCAATCCTCCCACTTGATGATGAAGTCAAGCGGCTTTTGCTGCATCATTTCAAATTGCTCCTCAATGTAGTAAGTCCATTTTTGCTCGTGGTTAGACCAAACACGATTATAGGCAGCAAGGAACGCTTCCCCCTCGCACCATGTAAAGGCGTGCAGTATTTGTTGGGCTGTGTGCTTTGTTATCATTTGTTATTATCCCCCCTGTTCTCTCGCAAGATAACCATGCTAACAGACGGTAGTATATCAACTGCCCGATGGGTGGATGAATAATCATCTTCTTGTCGGGGGACTGGGAGTTGGTCGCATCTATATGGGAGAGAGAAAATATATATTAGTTAAATAAGAATAGTCTTCTGTTTGTCCTCCCCTGTGGGGGGAGAGAGAGAAGAGAAAACCACCCGCCGAAGCGGGTGATTCTCTGCTGTACCCGTTGATGATTCAACGGTTCTTTTTTGTCTGATGATTTAGCGGTTGTTCACTGCAACTGTCGTGCGGTCAATTCCTTCATTGGAACCTCGGTGAACTCCGAGTAGGCCTTCATGTGGTTGCGAATCTCCTTGATTCGTCGGTTCACTACCCTATGGTTCATTTCTGCGTTACCTACTGCGCCGCTGCATATTTTGCAGCCGACCACTTCACAATCGGGGTCATCATTTTCCCAATGTCCGAGGCATTCAACATCTCCCCATTCCCGCAGGATTTCAAGGCAGTTTGTCTTCTGCACCATTTCGTTCAACTCATCCACCATTTTGCTGATTGGTCGCAGCATATTCCTGCGAGGCCAAGCATCTAACCTTCGTAGGTTCACCAGCACTTCGGTATTCATCATCAGGATTTCAAGCATGGTTATTAGCCCTGCTATCGCATTTTCTGTTCTTCGTATTTTCCTATACATTTTCGGATTCCTCCTAAACCATCCGAGGAGGTCGTAGGATATAAAGGCAGCGGAGCAGCAACGCATTTTTTACTTTTGGAAGCCGGAACCAACTCACAACACACACATGGGAGAGAGAGAGAGAGAAATTATATTATATTATAGTCTTTTAAGAAGGCTAATTTTCGGCGGGGGAGAGATGGAGAGAGCATTTTGGTCTTCTCAATGCTTCAAGTCCTGTCTGCCTGTATGCCTGTTTTCATTTGGTCGCCGGTCAATTTTGGGGCCGTCGGCGGGTCAATTTTGGGCCATTTTGGGGGGGTCGGTGGCCTCAAATCGGCCTATTTTGAGGGGGGGTCAATGACCCGTTCATGATAGGTTTTTTTTCTTAACAGCCTCTCAGTCTATCGTTTTTCCAATTCGGGGGGTTTATATGGGTCGCCGAATAGGGTAGTTTGTTCCGACGGGTCAAGCGAGACTTGACCTGTTGCTATGGAACCGACGGAAAACAGGTCCACCGGATAACAGGCCCCTTACGGGGTAGGTTGGTGGATAGGTCATAGGGGAGCGAACCTCTTGACATCACGGTCAAAACACACGACCCTTTCACCATTGGCTAGACACTAACCACAAAACCACACCTTGAAACCGAATTTCAAGAACCACTTCTTCAAGCCATGTTGCGAGGGACTGGACCACCACTCTCAAACGAGCCCTGCGGGACACCTCGCAGGGGCCGAAATCATATGAATGCCCGTCGTCGGACGGGGGACATGATGATGCACTCGGGCCGATAGCCGGTTAACCACCGGATAAGGACGCACGCCTAAACCGCTTTGTAGCGGCAAGGTAGCCAACTTAGACCATCCCGAGAACAGGAATACAAGCGCAGGCAACCCCATGAGAGTCCCCAGTGAAGCCCTATCGGGTCGTGAAGTGGCGTAAGCCCCCGATTGTTTTCCAGTACCCCGCACCATGAGGAGCGTTCTCAAGGCAGGGGTACAAGGACAATTCTCTCGCAATTTGATAGCCCCCCGTATGTGGGGACTCTAACAGGTGATGAAGCGGAGGATTGGACGACGGCCCCGCAGCCACCACTTCTTATGAAGGCGATGTGTGGTAAGGGGCCGGTTTTCTTTCAACATCTAACCGACTGATTTACAGGCTGCCCCGCTCCGGCGGGGTGGCCCTTTCCAACTCCCACAGTTGAGGGCTTATGAGGCTCAATGACGCTGCAAACGAGAAGTTGACTTATCGTGTGCAAAAGATGCACAAATGACAACAACACAAGGAAGTGAAAAAATGCAAAACACAACCGGACAAATGCCTGCAATGCAGGGCGAAGTCGGCTATGTGATTGGTATGCTATGGGTTCTAATGCTCATGCTACCGGTCCTCGTCGCCTTTGTAGGAAAGAAAACGAATGAACAAAAAATGCGAAGCATCGGCTTTGAGTTGGAGGTTATCAAAACTCAACACGCTCACAGCGATGATTCAAACCACAGTCTTGCGACATGGATTACCAAATTAGGTGAACAAACAACATACGACGGTTACACACATGAGGTCAAAGAAACGACCAAAATTGTTACCGACGGTTCACTTAACGGCGGAGGAATAGAGATTGTCTCACCTCCGTTAGTTGGGACCAAACGCCGCAGAAAGTGGTTAACTTCTGTCTGCTCAGCCCTTGCAGGGCTTGTCAAGATTGATACCTCATGTGGCGTACATCACCACGAGCAGGTTGTTTTTGACGGCGAAATCGCCGCAGGCCGAAGAGTCATCGGACGGATAGGCCTCATCTACGGGGTTTTCCAAGGAGCAATCAACGAACTGCTACCCAACTCACGACGCAACAACTCATATGCCTCAAGAATGGACTTCATGGTCCAAGGCTATGCGCACAACAGGACAGGAGACATTGACTCAACATCAATGAATCTGTACGAACTAATGTACAACCACGGCCAAGGAAGATATTTGGCTGTGAATCCTCACTGCATAGGTAAGTACGGCACAGTAGAGTTCCGCCAACACGGCGGTTCTTTCAATGCCGTCAAGTTGGACTCATGGTCCCAAATACTCGGGGCTATAACCAACAGGGCTTGGAACATGACACTGGATGACATGGAACAACTGTACAACCTATACAAGAAGCCGGAAGGCGGACCACTTCAAGTCACAGACCTCATGTGGTATCTTGGGTTCTCCGACAGGAGCAACCTCGCTAAGTACGCCGTAAAGCGTGCAGCCGTCCTACGGGGCGTGATTCAAGCGGAGACTTGCCCAAACTGTGGTAAGTTGACCTGCGCTGGCTGTCAAGCAACGACAGTTAATCAGTGGGCCGATGTGCATAATATGCGTCACCCTTTGAACGCTACATGGTTGTCAGTCAGCAGGATGCTTAGGCAGATTAACGCCCAACTTCCTCAAGGCGTAGGGTGCAACTTCACCCGCAGTGAAGAACTTACTGCGTGCGAACACTGCACTGGCTCAACCCGACCAGAATATGGTTCTAATGTCAACAACTACACCAGCGTCCACATACAATCGTGGATGCAAGGTGGAAACACGGGTACTGTAAGAGGCACTTGTGATAACTGCGAGTTGGCTTGGACTATACTTGGGACTGTCGCCTGCGACGACCCTCATATTAACCTACGAGAGGAAGCGTTCCGACCTAACAACGAACCCTCCTACCACTTCTCAGCGATTGGTCTTGGACTTGTGAGCATGGTTTTCAGCCTTGCTCCTGCCTTTGTCGGTATCATGCTCCTTGTGGGCTGTGGTATCGGAGCCATTCACGGAGCCGGTAAGGCGTTCAACAACCGCAACCGCTTCAAGGACTTGTTCGTCGCACTCAAGGTCCGAGGCTCTCAAGCCTCGGGATTTGCATGGATTAAACCAAGCAAGCCCAAGACCTTCATGTATGTCAAGGCCGCTAAATCATCAGCAGTCATGGCCCACAATGTGCGAAAGCACATGGGCGAAGATGTCCTCGCAGCAATCGGTCACACCCGATTCAGCACACACGGCGCAAACAACGATGAAAACGCTCACCCGCACTTTTCAAGCAAGAAGTACATCTGCTTGGTTCACAACGGAGTGGTACACAACCACGATGATGTATGGACTGCACTCAAGCGAAAGCCAACGGGTCCGGTGGACTCGCAGGCCGTAGCAGAGGCACTTGAGGTCGGAGGCATTGAAGAGGTAGTCAAGCACGCCGAGGGGTCAATGTCCCTCATATGGTTTGACTCCCGTGACCCGCAAGGGACACTCAAGTTTTGGACGAATGGCGGCAACCCGCTATCATTCGGACGACTTGACCGCAATGCTAACGGTGAGGGCCTAAACGGTGGCCCCGTCGCAGTCGCTTCCACAACCGACCTATTGATTAAGTCAATGGGACCACGGCTCAAGAAGCACTGGGAATGCGTTATCGGACGGGAGTACACGGTTCACCCCGATGGTACAATGACCAACCGAGACATCAAAGGCTCCGAGGAAACTGCTGGATTCACCTACGACTGGCGCACCTACGCCACAACGGTTGGAATGTACGGTAACAAGCCTAAGACCAAGGGCTCACGCCGGTTCGGACGAATACTCCCTAACCGCAAGGTGAAGGGGAATGCGGACAACTGCGAGATACCTGCGCCTAAGAAGCAATTTGATGCGTGGGGCAACCTTGTCACCACATCAGTCCCGACACGGGTGAAGTATGTCACAGACAAGGATATGCAAACACCGTATGACCTAATGGACGACACCGGCTCATGGCCCTCCTACATCGGAGAGCGAGGCGTTGAGTGTCACGGGTACGATGCCGTAACACACTGCGGACTAAGCCCCGACGGTGAGCGATACTACCTGCCCGCCTACCTGCAACTGTTCCATGTCAAAGACCAACTCCGACGCTTCCTTAACGGGGAGTACGAGGACGAAATCTACTCAACATGGGGCCGCAAGGACAACTTTGCGACCGAATGGGCGCACGCAGGCAAGTACGACGAGCATTGGCGCTAAGTTCATTCGTGAGTAATCCGAAAGACAACACCCCACGATGAATCATCATCGTGAACAGCGCCCCTCACAGGTCTTCGGCCCTGTGGGGGGCCTCCCCTCTCCATATCCTACTCCCCAAAGGAGGTTAGCAAAAATGCAAAACGAAAACGAAAACGAAAACACGATGAATAAACTGGCCCTTGATACCCTCAAGGCGTTGGTAAAGGCGTACCTAACGCTGCTTGAAATGGTATGCGACTCGGCTGTAAAAACGCCAACTCGCAAATGTGCCTACCGAGCAATGCTTCGGCTACAAGTGACCATTGAAAGCCATGCCTACGATTGGTTCAAGGTCACGGCATGGTCCGACATGGCCGGACTTATGCACTCCGTCTTTGATGCAATCACTGACGACAGTTGGGCATCATACGAGTAAGCCTTTGAGCAAATGCGGGCGGATGAAGCCTTCTGCGAAATGTGGGCAATACAGAACGGCATGGAACGAGTGTCCCGTGACTCCCACCCCGCAGGCTACCAACTGCTCATCGGACCACACAACTGAGCCAGTCCATCGTGATTGACACAAACCGCCGTCCAATCATGGACGGTATCAACGCCCCTCTCCCTGCCTCGGCGGGGGGAGGTGGCCCAACATTGGGTCGGCCCTTAGCGGGGTCGGCCCTTTTTTTATTTTTATTTTTTTTCACCCCCCTATATTAAGATAGGATAAGAGGATAAGATATTGTCCGTTAAAGGCGATTCAATAATGAAAAGATGCAAGTCCATTAAGAGAAAGATAATGTTATAGAGATAAGAGAGAAGAGAGAAGAGAAGAGAATGGAGAGAAGAGAGAAGAGAAGAGATATGTTTATATAGTCTTAAGATAAGACTCCATCCGCCCGCCCGTATGAGGAGAGCGTTTTTTTTCCCGAAATACTTCAAGTCAAAGAAAAAGAGAGAGAACCTTTATAGACCCCCATATTCTACGGTCCGCTCACCGGATAAATTGAGGGGGTAGTCTTAAGACTCAGCAGTCCCCCGTTTATGGTACTGAAAGAGCCGCCGGAAGGTAGCAAAATGTCAAGTTATCGGGGCTAATTGCCGGAAAACGGTAACAAACAGGGCAAAAACGCAAAAAAAGAGCCGAAATGTATGCGTATGGGTAGGTTTTCTACGCCATTCGGGCATATTTTTTCCATATTCCCGCAATGAACCTTCAAATAACAGCCGCCAAACGCCCCCGCTCGTACACGCCCACGCATATACGCACGCATAGGCGACGGATTCACACGGGCCGCCTTAGCACCCCCGAAATTAGCCGCAGTTAGCGCATTTTATACCATGAGTGCCGATTGCTAAGGTTTATAACCCTCCGGCTGTTAGTTAACATTGAGCGGACAAGAGCCGCACCGATAACAGGAGGAAAAAACATGATAGCAGACGGAACCTACGAAATGAAAACCCTTACCCGTGTTGATGAGACATCGGGCTATTGGGTCGCACTTGGCGAAGCCAAAGTGACCGGCCAACTGAACGAGATTACCCATGAAGACCCTCGGGTTCACCTTGGGATTTGGACCGACCCAAAAAACGGTCGTGTGTGGGTGGATTATTCCATTCATACCCTCAGCCTTGAAGGCGCTCTGAGCCTTGCCCGTGAGAGTAACCAAATCGCCATATGGGACTGTGCAAACGGTTGCGAGGTGATGGTATGAATGCGGAACTCTACCGATTGAAAACATCAAGGGACGAGGGGAAATATGCCCTCATGCACGAAGGCCGAGAATGGGTCTTCGCTTGCGCCTTGACTCAATACGCCGCCGACGCTGAAATTCTCATTGAGAGCGGCGACGGGCGAGAGGTCGTGCTTTTTGCAGACCTTGACGACCATTTGGAAGCCGAAGGAGTGTGCATCATATGAGCAAATATACGGTGAGATTTATTGGATATGGCGATGACGATATAGAGGCTAATACTCTCAAAGAATTGATTAACCGCTTGCTTGACAAGTGCGACGGCAGATTGGAGGTGAAAGAATGAGTACAATTCACTTTGGATATGTAGTATTTGACGAGGGTACGCCGGAGCAGAGCGTGCGTGTGCTAATCGCACAATCGCTTGAAGGATTGGAGGCGCAAGCCTACAATTTCGGTAAGAGGCTTCGTCGTGAAGATTGGGTGCGAGTGGAGGACTTGGAGCATTATGATGCTGAGGAAATCGCAATGGCTGAAGACAAGATGAGGCCACAGGTTTATAAGGGGCCAACCCGTACAGAATAATGAGCGGACAAGAGCCGACAACAAAAACAAGGAGATGAAAAAATGAACAGGATGACAGAAATTGAAATTGACAAATACGACGACAAAGGACCGCACAAGGCAGGCTCAACGCTTTACCTCGTACAGGTGAAAGAAACACTGACGCACCACTACCTCGTAAGTGGGGAAGGAGCGCCCAAGACCAAGAAGGAATTGCGAGAGGACTACAACGAAGGCGACGGGATATACAGTGCAGGATGGACCAAAAAAGACGGGTGGACTGATTTTGACAACGAGCGAATCACCAAGATTGAGAAGGTGAAATACTCACCCTGCACCCTCGCACTGAGGTATCTTACGCCGCCCGCCGCATGGTTGGACAAGGACCACCCGAAGTATCAGCAGACACGATACCTTTCATCATCAACAATGTTTGATGTGCAACCCGAAGGGAGCGAGAGGATTTTCAACCGTGGGAATCGCATCTATCGCAGATACGCCCAATGCACCAACTATGTTAAGGGCAACAAGAGCCTCATGTGTGACACCTGCGAGGGGCGGATTATTGGAGGATGGAGCATCATCAACCCACTTAAGGAGATGGTAGAATGAAGATAGGTAACGAGGCCCTGCTGAGGGCGGCCATTCACATTGTTGAGAACATGAGGGTTGATAATCTGTTCACCATGAGCGAAATAGAGAGGCAGGCGTACAATACGGCAGTAGCCGTCATGGCTCACATAATTAACCTCATCAAGGAGGCGGCAGAATGAGCCACGAAATCATCAAAGAAATAATCATCACAGGTGAGGACGAGTACCTCATTGAAACCGAGTGTTCCAATGAGTGGCCCGCATACACCAATTGGTGGTTGATGTCACAGGAACGACTTGACTTGCACATCAGCGAAGGCTGGTTCCGATTGGAGGTGACAGCATGACTGACTACGAATTGAATACAGAAGAAACACGCAACCCAACCGAACACTTTTGGAAACGCTTGAAGGTGGGTGACACAGTGCTTGGCCGAATGGTTGTCCGTGAATCAAAGGACACTAACTGCGGTTGGCCTCAAGTGACTGACCTCATGAGCGATGAAGGAACAAGTTGGATGGTCTGTCGTGCAGGGTTTGACCACCCTGCTTGCGGTTGCCCACATGAACCACACCCCGATGACGAGGTGACAGAATGAGCGAGCCTACATTCAAGCACACCGAGGAGCAGGAGATGCTCACGGAGAATTCTTTCGGGATGGTGACCCCACCAACCAAGACGACCATGACTACGAATGTGTGGTTGTGGAAGCATGGGTGGACGGGCAACAAGAACCGAGGCAACTTTGAATGGGTCGGAGGCGACTTCTACGCAGAAGGTGGACTGTGGTTTGACGACGACGAGATACTGGTTGACTACGACGGCATATTTGACCTGCCGCCTGCCTGCATCCAATTCCTGTACGAGAACGGACACCTATGCGAGCGAGACATCAAGATGTGGAGCAAGTCGGGCCGTCTTGTCATCAAGGAGGACGAGTGAATGATTGACACAGACAAATACGAAGGACACTTGATGGATGGTGACTTCAAGGTTTGGGGTTGGTCGTCTAAAATGCTTAAGGTTGCTAATTACGAAGAACAAATGGCTACCGCCGCACTACTGAAAGACACGCCACTACTGCTCGCAGAAGTCCAGCGGATGCGTGAAGAAGTTAGTAGCGTCATTGAATGTATGTTGGCTGAAAGTGAGGAAAGCCCCTCTTGGGGTGTTACTGTTCACGCATACATCAAAGATTTGCAGAGGGTGATTGAATGAGTTGCCGAGACTGCACCAAGACTGCCGAGCAACTCGCCAGTCTCTCTCTCTCATCAATCGTACTAAATTGCTACAACTGCATATTGAGAGCCCGAAATTACAAGGCAGGGGTTTATAAGGGTCAAGGGTTTAGTAATAATGAGGCGGGCATAACCCGCCGAGAACAGGAGGAATAAAAAATGAAAAAGTACAGTGAAGTATTGAACGAGAAGCGCACCCCGTTGACGGGGGAAGAATTGGAGGGCATGGAAGGGTTGGTGGGCCACATCAACTACACCGACGACACCGTGGACGCAACGCTCGCATCTATAAGTGCGGAGTTGTTGGCCGAGGTCAAGCACCTTCGGGGAATGATGAGCATTGCTTATCATTGGATTGGTCGCCCTGCCCCTAAGAATGGCGGACTAACAAGAGCATATATGGGTTGCCTCCGTGAAGCCCAAAGAATTCACGGTGAAAACAAGGAGATGAAAAAATGAAGATGAAAACACTACGAGGAGAAGGAACGACGAATGAATGGTTTGGAGCGCAATCAATGCGTGCGGCCCGAATCAGTGGGGTTGACAAAGACCACACGGTCAACCGGTCAAGGTTGGTCAAATCGCTGATACGAAAGGCTGCATACATTAGCCATTACCGTGAATCAAAGCGAGGCCACGATGGTAAGTATCACACCGTACTCAACGACGAACAATATCTTGAGGCAATCAAAGCGGAAATGCTGAAAGAAAGCCGATGGTCGGAGACTCATGGAGGAATCCGAAAGAAAATGATGCAGTTTATTGAGCAGGTAGTAGAATTGCGCACATCATACAATCGCATGGTGGCCGAGAATGGTCAAGGAACCTACACCGTATTCACCCGTCGCCAAAGCGTGTATGCTGGCGACGATTCGGCTATCGGAATACACTTCCGACCCCCAGTTTCAAATGGAAATATGTTGGAGGGCAAAGGCATTCCTCGCAGCGCCGTCGGCCACCAGCGACTCGTACATGAGGATATGAACAATGACGATTGGGACCAATTGCTGCCGATGATGCAGGAAATGCTCAGCGGGGCAAGGATAACTAATGATGTCACCAGCCGCAAACGCCTACGCACTGCCCTTGCATCAAGAGTAAGCCAACTCGCTCTGCTAAAGAAGGAATTTGACGAGACAGATTGGGAAGCGGAGCAAAAGAAGGATGATGAGATACAGGCTTGGCTTGACTCAGTACCTTCCCATGCCCGCAAACATAACTTGAACTTCCGAAGTGTGCGTGGATTTAATTTGACCGAACAAAGAAAGGAACGGGCGCTTAGGAGCATAGAATATACCAAAGCCCTAATCGCTAATACCGAGTCGGACCTTGCTAAGAATGCCTACCTTGACCATCTCAACTTGGAATCACTACAAGCAAGCGAGAGGAGCCAGTGGGCTCAAATCGTTGATGTAATTTTCGGAATCGGAGGTGAAGAGGAATGAGTACGACATGGAAACAGGCTATCGTGAACGACCTCACGAAATTTACCTACCTGCATTGGGGCGTTTTGCTTCACGCAACCCGTGATATGACGCTTGAGGAGTACACCCCTCTCACCCCTCTCACTGACTCAGTAAAGATATTTGAGCAGTACTGGAACATGAGGAATAACCCGATACGATTCGGTAGTCGCTACCCCAAAATCATGAGGGGCGTACTGACCACATACATGAGAAAGGAGTTGGACAAATGAAGTATGACACATTCACCGTTGACTGCGCCGTAGAAAGCGTTCACAATATCACGAAGACCTTGAACCGAGTGGAGCGAATGTTCGCCCGCCGAGGCATGGAATTCACCTATGAATTTAGTGAGCCCCGAGATGTAATCAAGTCGGTTCCTTCTCGCTACCTCGCCAACCTGCGAAGGCATAGCAAGCAAGAAATCAAGTATGTAGGATGGGATGCTAAGGAGCAGTTGTCAACATTCAAGACCGTGAGACAGATGCTCACGGTGACAATGACCACGCTATCAAACGAGTGGGAAATGCTCTACACAATCACACCGGCTAACCCCGACGAACCGCATGGTTCACACGCAGTCGTGCGGCAGAACCCGACGATGAACCTTGACGACGAGGAATTTCCAGAAAATTTTGAAGACCATTGCGACCACTGCACAAGCGGACGGCGAGGACGGCACAAGGTCATGAGGATGAAAAACAAGAAGACGGGGACGCAGGTTTCCATCGGGTCAACTTGTGTGCTTGAGTACACGGGCATAGACCCGAGCCTGCTTGAAAGCATACTCACAATCAAGGCCAACGCATACGCTGGTAGCACTGGTGAAAAAACGCCGACCAAACAGGACTCCCAACCATCGGCAGACTTCGCAATCAAGTGCGCTTTGTATGCCCTCGGCGGTACTCAGTACAAGAAGGGGCTC